>Ga0310691_10000104_pt1 | contig 166989 bp, 172 predicted proteins | sample 176DNAGHGlowgp2_FD_203887 | JGI IMG/M metagenome (GOLD analysis project Ga0310691, IMG submission 203887) | Sheep rumen microbial communities from Palmerston North, Manawatu-Wanganui, New Zealand - 1766 DNA GHGlow gp2 (v2) (version 2) | ecosystem: Host-associated > Mammals > Digestive system...
GACGTATGTTTCGTACAGCATGTATTACGCCCTTCTGTCGTCTGACGAAAGGCAGACGGCGGTTCTCGGAGAGTTTGCCGATTTCATTGACGTCGAAGGGTATAAAAACTTGGTTAGAGTTCCGGCTTCTTCTGAAGGCGTTCCGACTGTCACGATAAACATCCCAACGGATTGCTATTTGTATGTGACGGGCAAGGTTCCGAACACAAACAACGATATCACCCCATCCTCGTGTGAGAAACTGGTTTATGGGGGTGTTACCTTTGAAACCGGAGAGAATGTTGGTGAGGTTGGCATAATAAACGACACAGTTACCGGCGGAGAGCACGACGTGCTCAGCGCCGAACAGGGAAAAGTGTTGGATGCTAAAATAGAAACCGTTGACAGCGAACTGAACGGTAGGATCGACGAGATTGTGGAAAGCCTTAGCACATATGAGCCTATGAACTTCTTCGATTCCGAACATATGGTTCATGACAATCTTGTGATAGGGAGTAGTGGACCATCAGTTAATGACAAATGGGGAAATACAAGCACGCAGGCAGTAGGATACTCGTACATTTCGGACAAGCTTAAGGCGGGAGACACGGTGAAACTGACGGCGAAACCCAGAAGTGACCACGAGACGTATGTTTCGTACAGCATGTATTACGCCCTTCTGTCGTCTGACGAAAGACAGACGGCGGTTCTCGGGGAGTTTGCCGATTTCATTGACGTCGAAGGGTATAAAAACTTGGTTAAGGTTGGGCCTTCTTCTGAAGGTGTTCCGACTGTCACGATAAGCATCCCGACGGATTGCTATTTGTATGTGACGGGCAAGGTTCCGAATACAGGCAACGATATCACCCCCTCCTCGTGTGAGAAACTGGTTTACGGGGGAATTAGTTTTAAAGTACCCGAAAGGGTTATATACCCAAAACTAATGTATGAGACAATAGATGAGTCTAGCGGTATTTTTGCTCCCGTTTCTTTCTACAAAAAACAAGAATTATCCACGCCTAGGTATATCAAAGTTCCATCCGATTATAAAATAACGTTTTCCGTAAATTATACTTGTAACGGATTTATTTCTTTTTATGACAAAAACTACATACACTTAGGATCGGATAATATTTCGTTAAATAACGAAACGGATTTAGAATATACTATAACCAATAAAACTTGTGAATACATAAAGATATCCTTATTTAATAATAAACCTATTAATGTTGATGCGATTGATAATGATATTCCTTTGGTTAAGTTGAGCTTATCCGGTAAATTTAATGATAAATGGGATATTTTTAACGCGTTACCTGTAGAACAGACGATAAATGAAGATATTCCTATTAAACCCGATAAAAATATATATCTGGGGTTTATAGATCATTTAACAAATAAGTGGTCATATGATGACGGTTCTTACGATAAAGATCCCATAAACTCATTTTTTTCACCATTACTTAAAACCGGGGATATTATCAGAATAAAACCAAAAACGAATAAAGCCTGTTATTACGCTTTTCTTAAAACCAATTCAAATGGAAATGAAGGAGATGTTCCGGATTTTATAAACACAAGTGGGTATAATAATATAAAAATTCAACAATATAACGGAACCGGTGATAGTCAATATAACATAACCGTGCCAGAAGATTGTTATCTTTATGTTACTGTAAAAGAGGCGAATGATCCGACTGTAATTCCGCCTAGATATTGCAATATGGTTGTTAAAGGGAATTATAGGCCCCAAAAAATTGCTGTTATGGTGAACGTTACTAATCCAGATTGCTGTGATGGGCAGAATTACACTTCGCAAGACAATGAAGTGCTTTATGACGATTACGGTATTGTTGCGCTGCCTGATACATATAGTAACGACGGAGAGGCGACTAGGTTGATAATCTATTGTCATGGCGGCGCTGTTTCTTATAATACTTCTTCGGTGAAATTTGATAAAACTGACGTTGAACCACATTATTGGCTTTCTGAAGGATATGCTATTATGGATGTTGATGGCAATCCGTTTGGGACCGAATCCCATTTTAATATCCCTCAAGCTATGGATTGTTATGTTTCTGGGTATAAATGGGTAATTGAACATTACAATATAAAAAGGGATGGCGTGTTTTTAGGAGGCCGTTCCATGGGTGGTGGAACGACTATAAATCTTTTGAGGGGACAATGCCCGATTCCTGTTATAGCAGCTTGCGCAAACGCACCACATGGGATGTGTATAGGGGGTTCAATTCCGGACGGAACAAACGCTGATAGACAGGAATTTTATTGTACCCATTGTGGATTTTATATTCCTGAGAATTTTGATTGGAGTAACACTACAAATCCGTATTGGAAAGAAGGGACTTCAACCGATACTGAAGGAAGCAAGAGAAAATTATTATATGACAATTGGGATAAGTTGTTGAAGAATGTACCGATATTCTCATTATGCACAGATTTACCGATAAAATGCACGGATGAATACGAGGTGAATGATAATCCCAACATAAACAACGAATCTAAAAATTTAATAAATAACTTCTTTGTGGGTAGCCAGGAACATCCAAGCGACAGAGTGAAAATTTGGAGTAAGTTTCATGCAATGGCGAAATGCCCGGTTAAATTCTTTGGTTCATTTGAGGATTTAAGTTGCCCTCCGAAAGACACCTCTTTATTATATCATAAAATGTTAACTAATTCCGCACAAATCACTGAAGTAAGGAGTTATCCTGAAACAAATTGGGGCGAAACACATGCAGATTACGAAGGGCATCATTATGATGTAGAAAACGGTTATTTTAGAGAGGATACTACGAATATTTATAACGATATAGTCAAAAATGTTCCATCAGTTTACATTGAAATGTTGGAATTTTGGAGAAGATATGAACAAGACACATCATATTCCGCAAGATATCCAACAACATAATCACAACAACAAGGATGATAAAAAAAAACTTACTTAACGCGGTCGTAAACGGCTGCGTTTTTTTATGGCACCTATTTATTTTATAAAAAAATATTATATCAAAAGTTTATGTCGGAAATTATAACATATTTCAAGAAAACTGGTTATGAAGGTGATGTGACCAAAAATTGCTCGTTAAACGGTATTGAAATAGATACTAATTTTCTTACATTGGAAGGTCGTGATGTAAAATCGGTTAAAGCTGACGGAAACAAGCTTGTAATAACATTTTATAACGGTGATACTGAAATTTGTGACATAGACTCGGTAGTAAGCGACGTTAGTGTTGGAAACGGAATCGACATTCAAGAGTTTAACACAAACAAAATAATAACGACAAATGCCGGCTTAATAAAGACCACACAGCCTTTGGTGGTATCTGGAGAACCAATAGGTTCTTATAAGCCTGGTGATGTCATACCCGCAAACACGTCTGTTGAAAATATATTGAGAAACCTGTTGGTTAAAATTTTCGATCCGTCAACTATTTTGCCTTCAGCCGTACTTTCTGTTAAGGCAGGTGGCTCAAGTCTTAAAGAGACATATGAAGTCGGTTCTGTTTTGGGGAGTTGTTTGTTAAGTGTTTCGTGGACTGACGGTAGATTTGTAGGAAATGAATCATGGTCTTATCCAGAACCTAGTAATGCTCAGTGTAATCACATATATACCAGTTATTTTAAAACTAACGGTTCGTTCATACAAAACTCAGAAGGTGTGTCTGGGATAACATACAATATGTCTGACTCGCTTTCCGAGGGGGAATTTTATTTTTCATCAAAAACATATTACTCTCAATCACAACGTCAGGCAAAGAGAAGTGACGGTACAAATTCAAATGTGTACATTGAATCGGGTGCGACTGACATGTCATATGTTAGATACAACTCCCAATACAAATATTTTTACGGTTATATACCTTGTAGTTACAATTCGGTATATGAGGATATTATTCCTAATGCAAGCGTATTAAGGTCGATGAATCTTAACACCGGATATTGTACTGTAAACGGGTTGACAACAATACCTGAAATGCAGTCTTCTATAAACAATAGTTCTTTGGTCTTAGTATTACCTTCGAAATACAATGTGATACGGAGAACTGAAAACTCAATGGGGAGCCCTGTTGATGTTAGCACTAAATGGAAAGAACAAACACATAACGGGAATCCGAAACGTATAACAGATTATCAGGTTGGTAATACTACAACAACATATTATGTTTATATATTAAACTCTTTTGAACCTATATTGTATAAAAATATAATTTTCGGAATCGAATAGGATTGTATGGCAGAATATAACGAATATCAGACAAATCAGCAATCGAACATAAATTGGGGTGAGACTTTTAAAATGGCTGTCAAAGCCCCTGCTGTTGCTGACAGGATTTTTGAAACATATGATGATGCCGAATCCTATGTAAATGATATTTCAAGTTCCGCCGTTGCCGGTATAAACCTGACAGTGATAAATGATGATGACGGAACAAAAAACGGAATATACTACGTAAACAACACATATGACGAACAGGGTAATGTAGTTTTGGATGAACACGGTCTGCCCGTTTTGTTGCTTTACAAGCAGAATCCAGAACAGCCTGATTGGGATGAAACCGACGAACAGTCTTTGTCATATATAAAGAATAAACCGTATATACCTGATTTTGGGGATATACGAACAATAAACCATGAAGAAATATTGGGCGATGGTACCAATATTAACATTAATGACGGTTATTGTTTCCCGAATTCAGTACAAGATTATGACGGTAATTGGTATTCGGCTGTTGTGATAGGTGATCAGGTTTGGTTGTGTGATAATATTAGGGCAACACACACAATTAGTGGTGATGCTATTTTAGATGGTGAATTGAATTCAAGCATTGCGGGCCCACATAAATACGACAACACATCTTCACAAATACCTTTTATGAGGCGCGGATATCTTTATGATTTCACGGCAACACAAGAACAGATCCTCCCTTCGGATTGGAGGGTTCCTACGGATTCGGATTTCAATAACCTTAAAAATTATTTGAAGAAACAAAAACGCTTTATTGCAGGAGGTAATACAAACAATATTGCCAAGTCACTTGCTTACACGGATTACTGGGATTTTTCAGATGTTTCAAATTCTATAGGTGATGAAATTCAAAAAAATGGTTATTCTGGGTTTTTATCAGTTCCTGTTGGTAATTTTTACAACGGAATTTTCGACGGGGAAGGTCGTAATTCGGATTTTTGGAGTTCGAGTTCGGTAGATTCTGCCAACGCATATTATATGAGGCTTGAATATAGTTCGCCGGAGATGTTTATTTGGCAGGGTGACAAAACATATGGAAGAACAATAAGGTGTGTCAGTGTTATGGATCCTGTAAGTTTCAGGGTTTGGTATGTGGAAAAATATGGATGCATGCAAAATCTTATATCCGATTATGGGGAATACACAATAAGTTAATATCTATTGGGAAATGGAGGAGCAAATTTTACAGATATATAGGAGTAATAATGTTTGGTTAACGAAAAATATGGCAAAGGCGATTGTTGAAAAAAACATAAAGCGTTTGCACCCGAATAATATTGGTACATCAGCGAAGGACGGTGAGCCTATCGTGGCGCGATATTATACGGAGGCTGACGGGTACACTTTTTCATATTCATCACAACCATTGAACTCGGACCCGTACACTACACAGCATTCGGCTGACCATATGTGGGTTGATGGCTTTGACAGTTTCTCACAGAAACCCTCTTCGGCAAATTATAACAGCGCATATTATATCAGAGTCAGAAGCACTACTTCGTGGTTTTATTATGTTTTGGAACCGTATCCCTTGTCACCTCCGCAGTTGTCCGATAATGTTAAGATAGCCTCTGTTACAGGAATAGTTTTTAACAAGGATGTTGATATATCCGGAACAATTGAAAACAGGACTTATGTCGAATGGGTTGATAATGATTTTAAGTCAGAACTTGAGCGTGTTTCTGTCAACCAAAAAAAGTTTGTGTACAACCCTTCTTCAGGCATGATAGAGCTTCTGGTGACTGGAAATGATATTCCGTTGGCCGATGATTCTTCAGAAATAAAAACAGTTTGTGAAATTAACCATATCCCTGACATAGGGGATGAGCCAGGGTTTTATGCCTTTAACGGTAATATTTATATATGGGACGGAACGTCATCTGCTTTATGGAATCTTGATGACAACACTAAAGTTACAGATGCAATATCCGTGCTGAATCATTTGTCATACAATATTGATATGGGAAAATATAAGCTAGTTTGAAACAAACAAAAAAAAATAAAAAGAAAAAAAAAATAGAATAATATTATGGCAGACCCTATTATCCCGTCAACAAGGCGGTTCGCGAGAATTCTTAGGAACTCTAAGCTATACAATAGCAAACAAGATGCTATAGCGCAATTTAGTAAAATTAATAATAACAGTGCTTTAGGTACACTTTATGATGGTGAACCTATAGAAGCCAGATATGCTGTAAAATACGTAATATCAAGCGGTGCCGCAACCGAAGGTACTGTAAGCTCTCTCACGGGTGTTTCTTTCAATAACATAGAGATATTGACAAGCCCTACCCTTGGGGCTGATTATCCGGCAAATACGGTATTTCTCATACCTTCGGGTGCCGGTACTTATAGTGCATACACATCTGCAAACCCGCAGTCAGGACAAGATGTTACAACTTATTCACATCCGAGTGATGGTGACATTTACGGAATAAGAACGTTGTTCGGTGTCGTATCAGTGTATGATGATACTAACCTTAAGGTTGTCTTTATCGACCAACAGGCCTCATCAAGCGGTGGTGGAGGTGGGATGCCCATAACACATTCAGATAAAACCATAAACGTTATTGATACTGGAACAGCTTACGACGTTTCCGCTAATATAGACAATTTGACAATAAAGAAAAACGGCTCGACAGGTGTTATGTCTGTAAATATTGACAGCAACACATTGATAAGAGACAATTCAACCGGTGTTATATCGGTAGACCCGAAATATACAGGGATATATGGTGAAAATGCAATTGGTATAACAACACATCAAACAGGTGGAACGGATGATGGCCACACTGTAAGTTTGGTGATAAAATCAGGCGAAAAAATATTAAAACAGGATTCAAATGGAATATATAGTTCACTTAACCTCGTAAAATACACTTCAAAAGATTATGACGGGACTACAGACCTTCCCTCAAATGTTTCGGCAAGATACAGACTGAAGAATGGGGATACTGCAACCGCATCATCCAGCAATATAGGCGAACCGATAGATATCCCAACAGACCGTAACCTTTATAGTGTGTATCTTGGTCATGTTGACGACACACTTACTAGTTCAACGAATCCTACTGTTGTCCCCGGAACAGGTAATGCCGCTCTTTGTTTTATATACGAATTGAGTGACGGTACTTATACTATTGCAACGGTTGATATAGAGTCTTATCTGACTGAAAGTGAATTCAGTGACGGTTTGTCAGTCTCAAGCCATATTGTGAAAGCGAATCTTGGTGATGGTTTGAGTTTTGACTCTTCGTCGCCCAAAAAAATACAAGCTAATTTAGGGACTGGCTTACAGCTTGACTCTTCATCACCAAAGAAGATAGAACTCAAAAAAGCTGCTACCGCTGAAATAGGTGGTATACGTGTTGGGGCTGTTAAGGGCTCAGCTGTATCGGGGCTGTCCACCGCTGTTGAAAATGCAATAACCACGGATACGACACCGACGGCGTCGAATCAATACAGGCGTTATGCCGTTCTCAGCGATTCCAATGGTTTGGGTTATATTAATATCCCTTCAATTGGTCCGAATATTGTTGCGCAATATAGCACAACAGCGTCCGGCGCATCTCCGTTAACAGGGCTTGACAATCTGATAGTTCTTGATAACAACGGTCAGTTGTCCGCATTAAACGTGTGGGATTGCGGAACTTATAACAACTAAGGTGTCATATTATAAAACGTAAAACGGTGTATGTTTTTTTCATATACCGTTTTTCTTATATTTATATGTTATGCTATCTATATAGTTTTTTAATATAATCCATATTATAATGTAAAATGGCAAGAAAACATACACAGTTAGCCAAAAGCAGGCTATTGCAGTATACAGAGATACAAAGTACCGAAATACCGTTAGGGCAAACCGTTTATCAGGTTTCATCACTACCGGGAAGCGTTGATTTGGCAAAAGAGTTTATTTTCGTAACAGGAGCAAACAAATATTATAGGATAACACCAAAAGAGCCACTTCAATACGCGAGCGGAACTGTTGAATCGGGTATCCTTATGGGTGAACCTGCGGTTAATGTTGCGTCAGGATACGAAGCTATATTTCTACACGCATATTCGCCTTCAGATTCAACTACCGTAAATAATGGTCTGAGTGTGTACAAACCTGTCACTGATAATATAGAACTTAACACTGGTAGCATGTATGCAACAACTGCTCAGGCTGTAAATAATTTTGTATTACCTAAGTATGATGATACAACATATACAACATCCACCCCGTCAATAACCGTTTATGAAAATACTGTTTACCGTTGTACAGGCGCCAAAATCACTTCGCTTACACTTAATATATCAAACATGGTGACCGGACCTAAAACAAGGGAGTCCATTATTTATTTTCACACAGGAACAACGCCATCGCTTACGATAACAGGCAAAAACAATACACTTGTTTTTGGTGATCAAAATTTAATCTCCGACAAAGATTATAAGGTGTTAATAAAAGACAATTGTGTAACTATAATTCCGTTTGTTAGTAATTTGCCAGAAGTTGCGATATCAGGTGATTACACAGATTTGACGAATAAACCTTCACTAAATACAACATTAGAAAATTCTTTGCAAACAAACGAGAATGAAATTTTAACCGGTGTTATTAATTTACATAAAGTTTCAAAAACAGGAAATTACTCGGATTTAAGTAACACGCCTTCAATAAACGATGCAACACTGACTGTTCAAAAAAACGGTACGACGATAGATTCTTTTTCAGCAAATGCCTCACAAAACAAAACCATAAACATAACAGTGCCGACAACAGCGTCAGATGTTGGCGCGTTGCCTTCAAGCACAAAATACGGCGCATTTTTGTCATTGTCAATTGACAGCAGCACTTACGTGGTTACGGCGCAGCTCAAAGACCAAGACGGCAACAACCTCGGCAGTGCTGGAACGATAGACTTGCCGTTGGAAAGTGTTGTTGTCAGCGGCTCTTACAATGCGCAGACGAAGAAAGTTATCCTGACCTTACAGAACGGGAGCACGATAGAGTTTTCCGTTGCCGATTTGGTTGCAGGCTTGCAGAGCGAGATAACGGCGCAGAATCCTTTGAGTGCCGATTTGGTGACAGACGGGACGACAAACAAGGTTTTAACAGCGGCTGAAAAGACCAAACTTGCGGGCATAGAGGCGGGCGCGGAAGTCAATGTTCAGAGCGACTGGAATCAAAGTGACAATACGGCGGACGATTTCATCAAAAACAAACCAACAATACCTACTAAATTAGACGATTTAGAAGATGTGTTTGTTGATAACTTTGAAGATTATGACGTGTTGGTTTATAGCGAGCTACACCGATGCTGGGAAAACGGAGCGTTAAACACCGTTGCGTTTACTGGAAATTACAATCAACTGAACAACAAACCGAATTTGGCAAATGTAGCCACGAGCGGTGACTATGACGACTTGACCAACAAGCCAACTATTCCGGCCGCGCAAGTGAACGCCGACTGGAACGCGACAAGCGGTGCGGCGGAAATCTTGAACAAGCCCACTTTGACAACCGTTACATTCAGATATTGGTAATATGCTTACAAGATACAAGTTATACGTAGGAAGCAACAGATACAAGCTCAAAAGCCCGTCTTTTGTCGGCAAAGGCTCTTTTGTCAAAGGTCTTGCCGTGTCGTTGTCGGAGGTTGTCTCTGCGCACGTCAATGTGACTTGTTTTGACGGCGGTGACGGCTCTGTGACCGTTGTGGCGGGCGGGGGAACTCCTCCTTATCAATACTCGCTTGACCCTACATTTGCCACCTACAACGCCGATGGCGTGTTCAGCAATTTGTCGCTTGTAGGTCCTGTTGACGAGGGCACTGACGAATACGGCGGCATTCTCATCAGTCACAGAAGATTCTACGTCCGTGACGCAAGCGGTCAGATTGTCAGCTGCGTTGTGGATTTGAAGTCGCCTGTAGAGTTGGAATGGTTGAATTGTCCTGATAATATTGTAGTATTTTGTGAACCTGGTAAAGATTATGCTGATGTTGACCTTTCAATGATACAACCGAGTACAACAGCTAATGATTGTGTATTTGATATTTCAGGCATTAGACAACATTACGAAAAAAATCAAGTATATTCTATTTCTTTTATTGCAGATAATTTATGCGGAGAATGGGATGAAAGAACATTATATATTACTGTTTTGCCTCTTTATTTTCCCAACGCAATCACCGACTACGACGGCAACTGGTACGACGCGGTTGTCATTGGCAACCAAGTATGGCTCGCCTCAAACTTGCGCACCACGCACTACGCGGACGGAACGCCGATACCCGCCGGAGGCTCAACAACGAGTGACACCGACCCGTATTACTATGATTACTCAACATCAAACATTCCGCTGAAAGACCGAGGCTATTTGTACAACTGGCCTGCGGTGATGAAAGGCGCGGCATCAAGCGACCTCAACCCGAGCGGTGTGCAGGGAATCGCTCCGACTGGCTGGCACGTGCCTTCCGATGCTGAGTGGACACAGCTGACGAATTATGTCGGCAGCGTGCCCGCTTACATCTTGGACAACAACAGCTCGTACATCGCGAAGGCTTTGGCTTCGCAGGGCTACTGGAATGTGTCAACAGTTGATTATGCTCCTGGCAACGACTTGACGGCTAACAACAATACGCTGTTTGGAGGAGTTCCTTCGGGTGTATGCCGCGGTCCGTCTTTCAGAGTTGCGAGAAGTACCTTCGGATTGTGGTCTTCTACTCATCAGGATAACACTAACTACGCCGAAGTTCGATACATGAGCTACAACTACGCAAATATTTTCAAGCGGTCAATAGATAAGAGCTACGGCTATTCTGTCCGTTGCGTCTGCAACCTCTCGCCGCTTGACTTCGCAGCGTGGTACTACAACCAGTACGGCTCTTACAATCATCAATTGCCTACTGAATAACAATAAAATATAAAATTCATGCCTACAGATACAAAAGTTAACGATTTGAAGATAAACGTGCTGTCAGAAGCGCAGTACGAGCAGATACAATCGCCGTCAAACACGGAACTTTACCTTGTACCAGAAACAATTGACACAACACCGACGAGCGGCAGCACAAACCCGATAACGAGCGGCGGGGTGTATTCGGCTTTGCAAAGTCTTCCGCCTCAAGAGCAATCCGACTGGAACCAATCGGATTCAACAGCTGACGATTATATCAAGAACAAACCACAAAACATTGTCACGGACGCAAATTACGTCCACACCGATAACAACTATACCACAACCGAGAAAAACAAGTTGGCAGGAATTGAAAACGGCGCGGAGGTTAATGTTCAATCTGACTGGGGACAAACAGACGACGCCGCCGACGATTTTATTAAGAACAAACCTGCATTGTTTAGTGGTGATTACAATGACCTCACTAACAAGCCGACTATCACAGACGAGAACGTAAAACAAGAACCAACAAGTTCTGGAAGCACTATTGAATTTCCACTGCTTTCAAGTGTAACATCGACAACTGATGTTACAAAAACAACTACAACCAGATACTCCGAGAATCTGTTGATGCGAGGTTCTGATGGTTCTATAATACTCAAAACTACAGCAGACAACACTCTTGACACACCTTCTTTGTTCTTCAGAAGAGGAAGTGCTTATAATGCAGGAACAGACTGGGCTATTCGCTCAACAGGGGTCGAAACAGCTCAGAACACGCCTTTGGAATTTCTACGACGCTACGGCTCTGGAAGCTCAAGTTGGGTGTCAAAGTTGTCTGTGTTTAACAACAAGATAGCAACAACAGTTACAGAAGGTATTGAATCTCCGCAATTTGTAAAAACAAACCCGACTAACGCAAATGGCATACTGTTGGCTGACGGCAGTGATATTCCTCAATCTACATTTCAGCCTGCATTACCGGCATATACGAATAACGCGGGGAAAATTCTTGCAGTAAACAGCAACGCTGACGGTGTTGTATGGATTTCTGTAATTAGAATATACAATGGCTCTTCAGCCCCATCTTCATCGCTTGGCAGCGACGGTGATATTTACATACAAACTCAATTATAATGACTACGGTATCTTCACATCCGGTTTCATACGATGAAGGGTATAACTTACGGTCAGACACCGCAGACCTTCAAAACGCTTTCACAGACAGCGATTCTGACACTTGTGCGTTGATGTATTTTGTGAACGGAAGCAACGCGGAATCTTATATTTATTTCAATTTTGCATTAAACATCCAATCGGATGCAATAATTGATTCTGTGGCTTGCACCGTAAAAGGAAAGTTAAGCAACACGGGCGGAACTACCGCACGCGAATTGCAGCTTTTCAGCGGCTCAACGGCTAAAGGCACGGCAACAAGCATAACATCAACAAGCTTGCAAACATTAACTTTGAATGCAGGTGCGTGGACGGCGGCAGAATTGAACAACGCAAAGTTGAGGTTTTATGCAAAACGAGGTACAAGCGCGACAACGACAAACCGGCACTATGACATTTACGGCGCGACATTGACTGTTTCATATACTGTTCCGTCAACAGGCGACAAAATATACATAAAAGTCAACGGCACGTGGCAAGAAGCTGCTGATATAAAGGTCAAGGTTAATGGCACATGGCAATCAGTCAGCAAGGTGTACAAGAAAGAAAACGGCGCGTGGGAAGAGCAAGACAAGTCTGCGATGTTCGATCCGAATGCGTTGTATATAAAAGGATAATCAATAAAGACGACCGTGGTGGTTGTACAATAACAGCAATCAAAAAAATTCAATCTTGTTTGGGTAGTACGGTTGATGCTATAGTTAGTCTTAAAACATTGGCTTTATGGTAGACGGTTCAAGATGCTTAGTATAACTATTCATTCTCAAAACCGGCATCCTGAAACGATTTGTCTATAATATCAGTTATCGAACCTATTGCCACATCGTATTTTTTTGAAACCAAATCAATTCCTCTTGTATCAACATACAAAAACGACAATAATTCGGAGGGTATTTCACCGTCTTCAATAAACTTGTCGTACATGTCAATGGACAATTTGTTATCTATAAAATCAATATAGCGGTTAACCTCGTCCTTTATACCGTCCTGTTTAAGCACTTCCTGCCGTTTCAGGTAGTCTGCCTTTATTTCCTCCCAATTAAGGCCACATTCGTCAATATAAGGCGGCTTCTCGTCGATTGACAACCAAAACCTTATCTCCTTGTCCTCGGGCATCATGACATCCTCAAGCTTGTCCTGATCGGATTCGTTCAACGGCTGTCCGTAAATCAGTTTACATTCCTCTTCTGTAAATTCCTTCCTTTGTGAAGGATTTGTTATGAGAATGTTGCTTACAACTTTTCCGTTTTCGTCAACACGCTCCCTGATACTCCTGTCGAAACAAACGGTTAAATTCAATATCCTCTTGTTGAGCATATCGATGTATTTTTCAACATTATATTCAATATTCTCGTCACAAAAATGGTCTTCGTCGTCCTCAATCAGGTTGTTCGGCACAAGTATACAGTTGAATATTAGTTCGTCACGCTCTTCGGCGTTTGGGTGCTGCATTTTGACATATTCCGAAAGGTTAACCAACTTCCCGTTTTCCTTGATATATTTTTTTATATCTTCATTTTTGGAATTTTCCTTGAATACCTTCCTTATTTTGTTCAATTCCCTGCTATATTCCTTTGTAACGTCAGTCTCGTTATTATCGGAAAACAGGTCGGATGTTTTTATATAGTATTTTGTCACACGCTGAACGTCTGCGTCACTTTTCTTTTTGCCCGTGTTGATATAGTATATGGTGTCACCCATGTTGACTTTCAAGCCTTCCTTTATGGCGAGTTCGTACCATGCCTGTCTTGCCTTCTTCGAGCCGGCAGCTGTGACTTCCTTGCACTTCTCCTTGTATTCGTCAAGCGATATCTTTATCTTGCCAACAGAAGCTATATCTTTTAATGGAATTTTGAAACTGTCGATTTTTTCGATGTAGTCGTAGTAGTATTCGATGAATTCCTTACCATGGCCATAAAGGAGCAACTTAAGCCCGTGCCGTATCATATTTGAAATATACCCGGGCATTGTCCTTGACTTGATTGCGTTTCCGACACGTTTCAATTCACCATTATCAAGTAAATCGCTATATATCTTCCTGCGCATCAATAAGTTAGCAGGAATCGTGTCATCGATATCCAAACCCATTTTATTCAATCCACCCGGTATTTCAGGAACCAAATAAGTGTCTTCGAACTCCTGAACATCAGCCCATACACCAACATAAGCTTTACCTACTTTACCATTACGGCCTTTACCTGTGCAATAGTAAGGATGTTCTTCGGTGTAACGTAATTTATTGGCACATAAGAAGTTAACACCATCAGTATTATGCAAAACAATCATGCCCAACGAATTGACAAATGTACCGTCACATGATATGTCATAAACATAATCATTTTCGCTTGCTGTACCAATGACATTTAAAACCTCACCGTTTCCGTAAGTTTCTTTTTCTTCTTTTGTTTTAATAGCAAATGTGATTAGATTATGGTTTTCGTCATTTAATTTCATTTCAAACGGAATACCCAATTCCTTCAATATAAAGGATATTCCGGCCATAACAACTTTATTGGTTTGCGTTATTTCCGTGCATTCCTCAATTGAGTTAATTTCTTTCTTTGAGAATAGTGAGTGGCAGAAACCGTTAATAAAGGATTTTTTTATATCTTTGTTTGAATTTAGTATAAGACTTGGTATTTTTTTCTCCCCATATGATGTGTAAAAATCAAGTTTACCAAATCTTTTTTCAAGATTTTTCGGTATAATAAATTTACCGTTACATGCATTTACGCCGCAATACCACGCTAAATCAGATTCTATATCACTATTTGACACGGTATATTCAATATTCCCATCATACACAGCAATACTATCACCGATTGATAATTCGGAAGGTTTTATTTCCCTCATATCAGGTGAAAACAACGAATGGTCTTCTGTGCAGTCAACCAACCCTCTGTTTGTTACGACTCTTTTTAGCTTTTTATTGGTTTTATGTTTATAAACATAGCCAACATCACACCATCCGTTTTTTGAGAGAACGGTGAAATCTTTTTCAGAGAAATCCCTCCATTGTTCATTTTCAAATTCTATAGCGGATGATTTGTCAAAAACATCACATATCGGTTTAATGTCAATATGATTATTTTTTTTATATTTTACCAAAATAGGCATGTCATATGTCACACTGTCTCCGACGACAGGGAGGTATCTGTAGTCTTCCCCGAATATGGGTTCGTCTTCAAGAATTTTTGCCATAACTTTTAATTTTCATTAATAATTCTTTTTCATTTTCTATAATAGGATAAGGATATTCCTCTAATCCGACATTCGTATAATATAATAACGGAAGATTATTCTCTTCGCATAATTTCATTTTGTTATTATCAAGATTTGTAACCTTTTTGAATTCCTCATCAGGGTCTAAAGACTTATGAAACCTGTTTGGTCTGAAATGTTGTATTCCCTGACATTCTATTCCGATATTATAATCAGGTAGATAGAAATCCAAATGTTGTCTTCCTAACCATTCGGGGGAATAGTGTGGTTCGTATCTTATACCGCTCTCTTTCAGGAAATCAGACAACCGTTCTTCCATCTTTGACTTTGGTGCACATTCAGGGCATCCTTCTCCTGAAATATGGTTTGTCGGAGTCATCATGAAATAACCGTGTTTATTGCATTTTATGCAAACCTTTGTTGAGATGTTTTTATAAACCAAAGATTCGTCATAAAGATATCTGTCCCCGTGTACTTCCTTGAATTTATTTATTATTTCATCCCTTGACAATGTGCGGGAAACAGCCGATTCCTCAACGGAGCATTTCGGGCAACCTTCCCCTTTTATAAAATCATTCGGTAATATCCAATAATAGCCATGTTTTGGGCAACCAATTTCAACTTTTGTTTTGTTATTTTTATAATGGGCTTTATCAAAAAATAATTCTTTTTCGGGATGGGAATTTTTTGCTTTTTCAATCCACTCCTCTTCCGAATATTGATATGTTTCGCTACATTTTGGACACCCGAAACCTCTTAAATGGTTCTTTGATATCTGTTCAAAATCACCGTGTATCGGACATGTTATAGTAATCGGTTTGTCTTTTCCTTTATATTCACTCTTTTCATAAGAATATTTTCCTTTATGCACTTCCTTGGCTTCGGCTATCCATTCTTCAGTTGTTTTCTTAATTCTTGGTTTCAATGATACATGGCCTTTCGCACATTTAGGACAACCATATTTTGATGCTATATGTGTAATAGCATTTATTGTAAACCTCCCATGATAAGGGCAAACCACATCAATATCATACTCCCAACCTTTGAAGGTGCCCTCAACATATTGGAATTTCTCCCCGTGTTTTTTGTTAGCCTTGTCAATATAATCCAAAAATCTTTGATGTAACGTTTTTTGATGACAAACTTCATATCTGCAAACCGGACACCCACTTCCTTTCAAGTGATTGTCGGGCCGTTGCATAAAATGGCCGTGTTTCAGGCATACTATATCAACCGGGGTTTTGTTATTGGTATAATTAACATAATCATATATGTAATGCCCTTTGCCATGCACTTTTTCAGCTACACTTATAAAGCTTTCCTTCGTGTGGCGTTCTGTTTTCTTCCGTTTTTTTATATCATCCATTGCGGTTTCATTCTATGCAGGTTATTAAAATGATAGCATAACAGTCTGAATATCATACGGCCTATGCATGTCACTTTTTCAGCAGCCTTAAGGTCAGACCAATAGAAAATGTTCCTACAAGCTCCGAAACTTCCAAAATAACTGTTTCCTACGAGTTTTAATAACAGTTGACTCGAATCATTAAAGAGGTATTCGGCATAAAGTTCCTGCCATTTTATATATTCATCATTGTATTCCTTTGTTCCCGGTTTTAATTTAAGAAGTATGGTTTTTTCTTCTTCAGCAAGTTTACCATACTTCTTTTTAAGTCCTTTGAAATATTCCCTTTCAGTTAGAACATAATTAAGAAACATTGGAAGAGCATCTGTTATGTCAACTTCTGATTTTATATTCCATGTTAGAATTATTGACGGATAAAGACTGTTCAGGTCATATTTGTAGACTTCCCGTTCATCAACGGTTACACTTTTATAACCGAACTCCTTCTCTTCCAAGTCACTTCCCAATGCAGTGGCTAACATGCCCGTTGTCATTGTTCTCGAAAGACCCCCTGTGAAACTCTTTGGTTGTATTGTTTTCGGTATTGCCAACGATTCCTGATAGCTCCATGCCAACATTATGTTCTTCCAAATAGCCGCCGTACCCATTGTGTAAATCTTGTCATATGATACTGGTAATATTCCGGCCAAGAAATAGCTTGTGTTATTGAATTTGTGTTCAACCCTGTCAGCTTCATAGAGGTCGTCCATAAGATAACGTTCAACTATATAGCGTCCGCTTACCAATTTGTAACCTTCCTCTACATAATTTCTTTTATATAAATGGAATTTTCCGTTTTCATCCAAACCCTTTTTGAAATCAATCGCACTTGTTTTGGAGGGGTCATATTCATACCAATCCCCGTCGCTTTCATTGAAGGCGTAACGTTCTGTTTCATCAGCCCCCACATCATTGATTATCCTGCCGGGTACATATACACGGTTTTCCTTGTTCAGCTTGCTGTACCTTGTAACATATTTCAAATCAGCACGCTCCATATTTGAGTCCTGTGCTTGGGACCTTCTGACGGCAAAAAGCGAGTCGGTGATATGAACACCTTTCATTACGGTCGGGAAAAAATACTCAGTTTCACCACCCAATTTCAAGACAGAACGTTTGGTAAGCTTCCTGATACCCCCGTCTATTATCCCTTTGGTGAATTCAAGCATATCAATACCGAGAAGTTCCTGAAGCCTGACATCAATAAAATAAAAGTCAAAGTTCTCTATATTATGCCCTGTTATGACATCAGGGTCAATTTCCTTTATAGTATAGAAAAACTCCCTTATTGCTGAAATTTCGTTATTTCTCCTTTCCTCACCTTCACCTTCAACCTTTATGATTTTCTTATATCCCTTGTTTGTTGAACAACCTATCTGCGATATTGCATGCACTTTCGGGTCCAAACCTTCGGTTTCCAAGTCATACACAAACCTCAAAAGGTCATCGTAATCCTTATAACCTTTGAACTGTCTCCTACCCGTTAGTATCATGTATTGCTCAATAGGTTTTGACACCACATAGTTTTCCAAACCGTATTCCCTATGTTTCGGTTTTGGGTATATCGGCACATCACCTTTTTCAAAAAATTCCATGAATTTGTAGAACGACATTTTCCTGTTTGCGTAAAACAGTATCTTGTAACCGTCCCTCATGCGTTCTGGTTCGGTTCCGTCGTCCTTTGTGGTTCTCAACAATTTGCAGGATATCCCGTATTCGGCAAGCTTTGAGCGGACAAGTGTCCTGTTGCCGTTATACAGCCTTTGTGCGGCGTCTTTCTTGCACCAACAGAAAGGGTGGAAATCGTCTTTCATTATCTGCTTCTTCCCTTCCTCGTCCCGATAGTAGATGGTGACTTCGTTGTCGTTGTAACCACACTCTATCTTTATTATGTGTTCCATCGGGTCGGTACCCTTGAGGAAATGTTCAATATCCTCTTTTGTGTATTTTCCCATAAGTATTTGCCATTTAGTTTATTAACAACGGGTTGTTAGGTTTTTAATGACCGTCCTCCGTTCCTTCTTGCTGTAAATATACTACAAAACCAAAAACAAAAGATGGGGATATTTATTTTTTTGAAAAAAGATTCTGTAAAATTATGGCTAAGAAAGTTATAAGGCTCACTGAGAGCGACATTATGGGCATTGTGAAAAATGTCATAAACGAAATGTATGAATGCACCAACGAGATTTCTGACGGTAAGTTAAATGAGGGTGGGTATTTTGATGATGAGGATGATGAAAACCTTGGTGATTTGTTGTCACAGTTTGATGATGAAATTGATGATGAGTATGTTCCTGATGAAGAAGAGATGAATGACGAATTCTCGGACGAACCTGAAGGTGATCCTGAAGAACCCGGAAAACCCGAAGGCGAAGAAGAGGAGATTGACGACCTTTCCTCGTTTGAAGATTCTGACGAAGAAGGGAAAGAGGAAAAGGATTTGTACGCAAAAAGGTATGAAGGAAGTGCAGAGGACAGTTGGTATGTCGAGCCCCCGAAAGACGAACACAAATATGACGAAGACAACGAGTACACGGATGGTGATGTTGTATATTACGAGAATATTCCTATAGAGAAGAAAGACGGGAGGTTCCATATGACCATTGAGGACGGTTTCAAGGGTGATAACGGTGACTGTCCGAGAATTGATGTTGTTGGTTCCCATATTGCTGACGTTAAAGGTGAATACGACCGTCTTTGGAACAAGTTCTATTACAAAGATCATTACAAATATGCCGACCAAATGGTCAACAGCGGAAAGGGTCAGATTCAGATTGACGACACAGAACCGCTCGGTCAGGGTACAAGAATGGGTGATTACACGGTTCTTGTTGACTTAGACAAGAAATAAGACCACATACACAACTCAATATATCATACCGGTGCATTTCAGTTTCCCTGTCTTGCGCCGTTTTTTGTTTGAGAAAACTATTTATCTTATTAGAAAACTTTGATTTGAAATGTATCAGATAACCGAAGAAATGAGAAACCTATTCAACCTTGCCCAAAGCAAGTTGGGTGGCGGGATAAGGAAGATTGAAATAGAAGAAAGCGCAATGTGCGACCTTTTGGATTTGGCCATGTTGCGTTACAACGAATATGTGCTTAACTTCATAATCGAGAGCAATTGGTCCAATTTTTACGGAAAGACGTTGAATAGCAGAGAATTGGCTTATGCTTTTTCGATGCGAACACTTGATATATCCAAGGATTTCTCCGACTATTTCTCACACTTTGTAGGGTTGCAGCAGCATGGAACCAAATGGGAGCTTAAGAAGGATTTCTTCAAGATTGTTCCAGGTCAGCAGGTTTACGTCATTCCGGCCGGCAGGGCTATAGAACGTGTTTTGCATATAACCCCACCAACAACGGATGCGGCTTTGCTTGCAACATATTATGGCGCTTATGGATACGGTGGTGCGGGTATGTTTGCCCAATTGGGTGGTGCCGCCGCAGGTGCTTTCGCAGGAATGCCGGGTTACGGTATGTGGACGTCTCCTCTTATCATGCCTATATATGATGTTGCTTTAGCAAGTACGAACATGAAAGAGAAGAACAAACTCTTGGGTGGTGATATGGCCTATAAGGTGACGGCAGGTCCTGACGGCACACATTTCATACATTTGTTCAATGTACCCGGTGGATTGTTTGAAAGAATGGGTGGTTTCGGAAGAAGAAAGGAATGTTATTGTTGGTACACGTATTACGATGTTGCTCCGGGTGATGAAAACGAATGCGCTTTGGAGAATCCTGATGTGATACTGTCACCTGATCAGGTACAATACAAGGGTAGGGATTTCTCGTTACTTAATGATGCGGCAAAAGCCATTGTTACGAGAATGTTCATAGGCGAAGTTGCCGAGACATTGGGTCTTACACGAGGGAAGTTTTCGGGTAAGATTGCAATGCTCAACAACGACCTTGTATTGGATTATAATATGCTTTTGCAATTAGGTCAGAGGGAAAAAGACGGTGCTGCAACAGAACTTAAGGAAAGACTTGAGAAAATGTCTCCGTATGCCATGCTTCAGCGTGAGGCTGAAATGGTTGAGAATATGAAGAAAGCGAGAAACGGAGTCCCGTTGAGATGGTTTGTTAGGTAGAAAAAAAAGCCTCTGTTATAGAGGCTTTTTTGTTAAACAATACCGTTTTCCTTTAGAAATTCATTAAATTCGTCCCATGGGATATAATCTTCCGGGTCTTCATCTGAATGAACCCCGTTTTTTGATATATAGCCATGAAACGGCTCATCCATAACCTGAACATATTTCGGATTGCTGATTTCCACATAAGCCAATCCGTTATCCCTTATAGGTGAGGCCACATCAAAATTGATAAGCGGTGATATTTTCTTTTTGTTAACGTCAATGAAATTGTATTTTCCGTCAGGACTTGTCTTAACCATTATAAGGTCGTTTATCCTTTTGTTCAACGCCGTCGCGACATTCCTTGTGTCTTGGAAATCCTGCACATCTTTACCGTAGAATGTGCGCCCGTCAACATCATAGAATATCGTGTCAACAGTGTCTTGTGTGAAAATGTCGTCTTTCCACGTCTTACCTCTGTCCGTTGAATAGGCTATCGGAAGCAAACCTTTGAAATCGCGTACAACGCACACAAAACCATCATGGCCACCATAGAAAATAAAACCGGCAACACCGTGTTCTATAAGATACACGTCACTGTTTTCATTGTCTTTTTGGTCTTTGTATCTTTTTCCAAGTGCTTTAGCCAAATTTCTCCATATTTCAACAGCTTCGGTTGAGGTTCTACCGTGCATGCTCAATATGCTTCTGTAAAAACCCGTCCTTTTCATTTTTTCGACATCTTCCTTTCCAAAGAAATGAAGTAATTGGTCCTGCATTCTCCACATTCCGCCAAAAACTTTTTTTGCTATGGCTTCATCGTATATCAGAAAGTCCTTGAATTTAGACAAAACAAGCATTTTTACAAAGGTATCGCCATATACACCATGTTTAACGTTCTCTGCGGTTGAGCATAATTTATAAGTGGAATATGTTCCGGGGCCATACATATTACCTCCCTTTGAACCAGTGAACGCCCTATCAAAACCGTTCTTGAATATTGACGGTATGTTTGATTTAGATGTTACCTGATAAACTACAGGAAAACCGCAAATGTATTCCTGCCCTGTTTTTCTATCCATCTCTTTGTTTTCCGAATCCTTGAAGCTGTCAACGGTAAGACCTTCCTTATTGTCGTAATATTCGTTAAGGGATTCATTGATTACATACGAACCACCTTTGGCCGGATTATACTCGTTTATGAATTTTATTTTTTCTACATCCATTGTTTATTATCCTTTAAGACTTTATCCATACGTTCCATCAGGTTGTTGACCTGTTTTTGGTTCTCTTTGTTCCAATATTCGAAATCCTCGTCATTCATTTCTCCCGCACCTACAACCTTAAGACCCAAGTCTTTTATGAATTTTTCAGGAGTACATAATGTGATATTCTCTTCAAGAGATTCATTAAGAGCTGTTTCTGTTTTTGGCTTTGGTGTATTGTCTTTCGGAAGGTCTTTTATGGCGCTTTTGAGTTTTGTGATTGTAGCATTCCTTTTGGTGTCCAAAAATTTGAGTATTTCGTTGACTATGTTACTGTCATGAACGGCGGTTGCCCTGTCAATTGTTCCACCTTTCACTGCGCTTAATGCGGTTCCATCCCATACGCCGCAAAGGAACAGAATTTCACCTGTTATCCTGTCTCTTGAAGCAACCCTGTCTGCCGGTTTTTTGATTTTATATTCATCTTCAAGCATTCCGTCAACAATTTTCTTCAAAACTTTCGGAAGGAGTGCCGTGTAGTCAGGATTTTTCTTTTCATTACCCAAAGCCCCGAAATATTGACCCAATTTTGCGTCTTTTCTCATTAGTTGGCTTGTTAGTATCGCATAATAGAATTTTGCGTTGTCACTTATCAGTTCTTTTAGCTTTTTGTATTCTTCAGCGTTTTCATCATTAGGCTGTAATGTATTAAGAAAGCCGGCTGTTAATTCGTTCGGTTCACCCGTCATGTTATTTACCATACCGTATTTTGTTTGCCGCCAATCGTCTTCACTGTCAATTGGTGTGACTTCACTTTGGTCGTAACCTACGGCTATGCATAACATATTGGTCGTTTTTGCTGCATCTAACGATATTCCGTATTTTGCATGTCCGGTAAACTCTTTGCTTTTATTGAATACTATTCCATGAGAGTCAGCGTGTTTCTTCAAAAGGTTATAATCATTCTCTATCTCCCTTCTATTACTATACGGTGCTAAATAATAAATCTCTTGTGCCCCGGGATTTACACGGCAATTGAAAGTGTGCAACCAATCATATTCCGTAAGGACTAACGTGGCGTCAGGTTTTTGAGATAGTATCATCTTAACAGTATCCCAAGAAAGCTTATGTCCGTAAACCTCCTGATATATCTTGCTGTACATTTTAACAAACCTATTAACTATCTCGTTTGTTTCAGAATTTCCTAACTCTTGCACAAGTTCAATCCACTTCTCGCTCGACTCCTCTTCAGCCTTGTCATATTCCCTTATCTTTGTCATTAAAGTATCTATGTCCGGAAGCTTGTAACCATATTGGTTGAATATCTCGAAAGCCATGCGAGCTTTTTTCGCCGCCGTTTCACTTTCGCTGTATATGTCATTGCAGTTATAGACAATGTTATATGTCTTTTTGTCCTCTGAAGGGTATTCGGCGTTTGGTTTAACACCGAGTTCCTTGTCAAGCACATCAACAATTTCAGCAGGGACATTATAAAACCCGACATTCAAAATACGTTTGTTTATTTTCTTCGGCTCGTTTGAACCCTGCCTGTATTTAGGGTTTATTTTCGGAATCCAACGCGCCTGTATGGAAGCTTCTACTTTCGGTTTTTCCTGAATACCATTGCGTTCCTCTTCCGTGAGGTAATTCTCTATATTGTCATAAAACAAAAATTCGTTCATTTTGTAAAAATTCTTTATAAAAGATAAATATCAGGCTAAACGGTTATAAATCTCAAAATCATACCCCTTTTTGAAAGTTTTTTCTCTATTTCATAAAGGCTTTCGCCGTATTTGAAAACAAAACGCATTTCAGGATATTCTTCATAACCGTCAATGTTCTCATAGGCCATAGCAACACAACCGTCACATATATCCTGATACGAACAACAACAGTTTTCCTGACCCAACACAAAATCTACATCCGTTTTTAATTCCAAAACCTTCTCGTATTGTCCGTCGGGCTGTAAATTCCTGCAATTGCAGGCGGGTTTTTCACCCCATTCCTCACACCACACCTCATCAAGGTCTGTCGCGCAAAGGAAATGGTATACATTGTTCCCGTCAACGTCTTTTCCGACACGGTCTATATATACAACTTTCAATTCATCGTTGCCATTGTCTGTGAAATCAATCTCTTCAATCATTTCTTCTCGTTTTCGGATTTTATTGTTTCATCCATAAGATAGCCTTTGTACAGAACTTTGTCAAACATTTCCTCTGAAATCGAGTCGTTAAAGAGCATGTATATACATTCCACGTCTCTTGTTTGCGTAAGCCTGTGTATCCTTGATTCCGCTTGAACGTTATCGGAATAGTTCCACTCGAAATTGTTGAAAACAATCTTTCTTGATACAGGTAGCGATATTCCCGTTCCGCTCGCTATGATGTTCCCCAAAAACACTTTCACGTTATTATCATTATTAAAAGCGTCTTGCGCCGAATCCTTCTGTTTAGCCGTCATTCCTCCACGATAACACACGGCTTTGTCCCCATAATATTCCTTCAGCATATCCATTTCCTTGCGGAATACCGTCATTACAACAACCTTTTCACCGTCTTCAAGGAGTTCGTTCACGACATCTATGGTATGGGCAACCATTTCTCTGCCGAAAAACTGCCTTATAAGGCCACCCTCTATAAGCTGCCTGTTTTTATCCAAATCACTTTCATTCTCATACTCATTCCAATATTCAGAATAAGTGTCGCCCAACGAAACGTCATTACCTTCCTGTGCGTTCACATAATCATCCCATAACAAGGAGTATTTTGCACGCTGTTCTTCACTGAAATCGAAATAACGTCTGCTTACAGTCTTTCCAACCATAACACCAACATCCGTTGTAAGCCTCCTTATGTAACATTCTTTTATTTTATCCCTCAACTCTTCCAAATTCTGCGGTTCACCGAATGTCACATACTTGCCTCCGTCCCTTCTGTTGTGTTCTTTCGCCCCCATGAAGCGTTTTATATAATACCTGTAGTCTTTTGTCACATCAGCCCCGATAAGGTTGAGGATATTGTATAAATTCATCGGGTTATTGGTCAAAGGCGTCCCTGTTAACAAAAAAACATAGTTTGGATTGGATTTTTTAAGGAAATCAGATATAGTTTTATACCTTATAGACCCTTTGTTTGCGAGTTTTTGTGCTTCATCAATTATAACACAGTCAAAATTACCCAAAAACAACGGAGATTTCTTTAATGAAACCGAAATATCCAATTTTTTCATACTTTTTTTTGTTTTTTGGACAAGTTTTCCCGATTTTTTGATCATAACAGGCCTTTTCAATACCTCAACAACATTTCCTTCATAATCCCTTATCTCAACATCCTCAAAAACAGGCTCTTCAGGTACCTCATAGAAATTCTGCACTATTTCATAGTTAATAATCGTCACTTTAGGAACCTCTTCACGCCATTTTGACCCCGATATAATCTGTATGTCATTATCATCCATGAAACGCAGGGCTTCTTTCTTCCAATTGGTCTTCAAAGAAGCAGGTGAAATTATGAGTATGTGCTCAGCTTTGGCCTCTAATGCCGAAACCAATGATGTGATGGTCTTTCCGGTTCCCATTTCGTCCGCACAGACACACTTTTTGTTGGCAACCATGAACCTTACGCCATCCTTTTGGTGTTCTCTCAACTTTATCGGTTGAAGTATCTTGTCATATTTTTCAAAATCAACATCAAATGACTTCCAATCGATAGTGAACAACTTACCCAAGAGACCTTTTTTTTGTATATAAGCAAGTTTCTCACCTTCTGATTGCCTATATTTGAAGTATGCATGGTATGAATCCCCCATTTCACCTATTATCTTGGTGACCTTTATCTTTTCAGGGACAAAGGCAAGGTTATTTTTTTCGAACAATTTCTGCCCCAAATCTTTGGTTACACCGATAACTTTATTCACGTCAATCGGTATATAGTCTTTGTTTTTGTTCACATATTGCACCTCAAAATCGGACAATACCTTACCGCCTCTTTTGTATTGTTTGGACAAAAGGGTTATATAAGGGTTATCACCTTGATAATCCTCAAGTATCTTATATGCTTTCGATATTTTAGTTTCTGCCATACGTGGTAAATATACTATTTTTCAGAATAACTATTTATAGTTTGACACATTTTTCATAAAAAAAGTATAAATGCCGAACAGAACAGACATACCGGTTGGTAGAAACAAGTTGTTTTATTCCGAGAAGGATTTCGAGCTTGAAAACGACATCCTTATGGAATACCTTGAGTGCGACCTCAACCAAACTATAGTTGTGTACCCCGTTGACAGGGAGAAAACGCAGATAAACGCAATATCACAAAGCGCGGTCAACGGTATAAGGTTTAAGAACCCCGTTGAACTTCCGTGTCAGTTTGAAATAGAAGACTCGCAATTGAAAACATTCGACAGCAAGACAAGCAACGGTGTTTATGCGCTTACGGGCAATCTGATTGTGAACATACCCGTAAAGGTTATCGAGAAATACGGTTGCGATATCAGCAGGGGTGACTATATCGGTGTCTATATAGAGGAAGGCAGAATGGTCTATTTTGCCGTAACAGACGACGGAAAGGTCAATACCTCCAACAGGAACTACATAGGTGCATATAAGACCGCGTGGAGACTTATAAAGGCCTCCCCGCAGACCGAGTTCAATGGAATATAATGGGAAAATAAAAAGGAGGAAAAAATAATGCCGCAGAGTCCTAAAAAAACACTTACAAAACTTAATCTCAAAAGAAAACCTTTTGCCTCATTGAAAAGATTCGAGAACGCAAAAGACGCTTTTGAGGCAAATACCGTTTTTCCAAAACCCGTTGAATATGACGACATAGACAAGGCTGTCCTTGAATTTGTCAGCAATGAAATAAAACTGCTTGACAATGAAGGAAAGTTCGCCCCGACATTTACACTTTTCAGCAACCAAAGGTTTTCAGAATACTCACAGACATGGCAACATACTGACGAATATGGTAATCTTTTGATGGATTTCAAGACAGTGAATCGTCAGACAAACCCCAATTGGGGAAAGAACCAAGGAGGTATGCATAATATACCCGGCGATAGAAGATATACCGTGCAGGTAAAGGAAGTGTTGGACGACAACGGAACGGAATCGTACGAAGTTTATTCCATGACACAACCGTTATCGGTAGATTTACAATATACAATCAGTTACATAACAGCCGATTGGCATAAATTAAACAATTTCAATACACAGCTTAATGAATTATTCAAAGCAATACAGTGTTACATAAAGCCAAACGGTTGGTACATGCCTATGACATTGTCTTCTATTGACGACCAAACAGAATACGCCATAGACAATAGAAAAATATACATCCAAAGCGCAACGGTGGATATAAAGGCGATTATATCACCGGAATCTTCATATAAAATAGATAAATTCCCGAAAAGATTATTCACATCTGCCGCAGAATGGAGCGGAAACAAAAATGAAAAAACATTTGTCGATGTGGAGGAGAATAAAAAAGAGAGAAAATTGACAATATATTTCAGCACAGGGGTTACAAGTGCTGAATTCACTTTCGATGAAATGGTCAGAATAAAAGACATAGAAAAGGAAAATATCAGGGATTTCTCAATAAAGATTGACGGAAATAAAATAAATGATTTTACAAACGGATTCACGCTGAACTATACAAGCACAGTGAAAATAATTATAAAACCTGTTGATAAAAACCATCCGTCTAAACTTTTTCTTCTCGGTAAAAAAATCTGAAAGAACATGTACTGTACTTAAAAAGTGATCCTAGTGATCATTGTTATCGTATTATCACTTTTTAAAATTAATAGTTATATTATAATATATTAATACTAGTACTAGTATTATAAAGTACGTTTTATAATTCACCTCTGGTGATATTCACTGGCATTTGTCTAAAAATTAAAAACTTACTGTTTTGTGAAAAGAAATGCAAGTTCTAAAAACAACAGGATATTTATATAAGAAAATAATAACAAAACTATAAAAGAATAATGGCAAATAGAGCAAATAATTCAAGGCCACACTCAGCTCCTGGTTTATATTTCAACGAGAGCGTACTGACCTATGCTGACAAGTCGTTGGGCATTACCAAACTCGGGCTTGCGGGAGAGACTCTTAGCGGTCCGGCCTTCCAACCAATTTCAATAAAAAATTGGCGTGAATTCCAAACCTTTTTCGGAGGGACAAGCACAAAGAAATTCAAGGGAAGTCAATATCCGAAATACGAGCTCCCTTACATTGCAAAAACATATCTCACCGAGTCTGATCAACTTGAAGTTGTTCGCGTACTCGGTCTTTCGGGTGTCAATGCAGGTCCGGCATGGGTAATAACCGCAACAAAACACAAAGTCTTCAATGGAGACACATATGTCGAAATTGATACAATTCCATCGGGAGAGTCAGCAACACCATCTAATGACGTACCAAGCAATCAGACTCTTTATGAGCATAGGAACGACGCTAATTATGATACTAATTATCCTGAATACATTTCCGTAACAAACGGTGCATGGGTGCAGTATTGTTATAATTGCAATGATAACGAATGGACTGGTACTGCCATAGACCAAACATGTGCAGATATTGAAGGTGGATATACAGATGTTTATGAACTCCTAAACGAGCATGGCAATAAAGTGGATGGAAATAAGTACAAAGTAAGGCTCATAACAAATTGTCCTTTGGAAGTTGGAGAAACTCCAGAATACAGTGTACCGCAATGTTTTGAATATAAAACGGTTACAAGATATTATCATAGGGTCTATAAAACCGGAGTACAATTAAGCGAGGAAGATTATTGCAACACATGCAGTTTTGATTACAACAACATGGTTGTAGCTGTTTTGCGTTCAAGGGGGGAGCACAAGAAATACTCTTTTGTCAGAACTCCAACGGAAGAAGATATTGAACAGGGAAGATGCGACGACATTTACGAATATGACGGAATAGAATACAAAGCCAAATGTGTAAACCTCGTTCCTAGTACAAGTCTTGAATTAGGCGACAGTTGTAACCCGGGTTTCAATTCAACAACAGGGGATTTCACTATTGACAGTTACAACCACGGAACTTTCACAATTGTTGTAAATGGTATAAATACAAATGGTGTTGTAACAGATAACCCGAATGGTACGACAAGAAGATATTCCGTATCATTGAACCCGTCTGAAAAGAACTATATATATAACGTATTGGGTGGCAGCCCGGATGATGGAACATCGGAGATTTATGTTGAAGAACTTTACGATGTGGCTTTAGAACAACTCATAAACGAAGGCAGGTTAAATTCAATAAACAGTGAAGTGGTGAAATACCCCGCCGTAAAAATGGTCCCGAGATACGAGGATGTCTACGATATCCTGACAGAGCCCACACCATCGAAAAGCGACATAGGGAGACGTTTTCTTTGCGGTAAAGAGTTGTCAAAAGACAAAGGTATAATGGTCAGGTATTCCGATGACGGTGGTGTAACATGGTTTGAAACCTTCGAAAAAATACCTGGCATGATTTATACCGTAATGTACGAACTGAACACAGACACTGGTAAAAACGAGGTTTTTTACGGTGCTTACATAGGGAGTACGAAGAATTTATTCGAATACAGAAAAGTGTCAACAAAAGGCGCTAATCCGTTAGACAAAAATGCATGCAACGAAACCGACAGCGACATATGCTCAGCCTTGGAAGGTTTTAAATTTATCGACGACAGTTGTTCTGTTTATTGGAACTCATTCAGCGACGGAAATGCTTTTGACGCAACAAAAGCCAATCCCGAGATGAAATCACCTTTGTTTATTGCAAACACTGTAACAGGAGAAACCGATGAAAATGGCTATTATGTTAAAGTGTTTAAAAATACAAACAATATACAAAATTCAACGCTTTTCGGAAAGGCAACTGAAAAGTTGGTTTCGGAAACTATTCCAAGCACATGCGGTAATTCTCCTTCGTGCTATTGTGACGATGATTATGATTACAAAGAATGCGTTATGGTTTCCGCATACGAGACTTTCTTTATTTACAAAGGTGACGATATAGTACCTATAACATTGGATTTTAACAACTACAAAGAAGCGTACAGGTATTCCTCGACGCCTTGGATAGTATCCGAAATAAAGGGTAGCGCTGAAAACGTTGAGCTCAACAAACTTTTCAGATTCCATACAATCTCGGATGGTAATGATTCTTCAAGAATTTGCAAGATTTCAATAGAGAACATAGACCCGTCAACAGGAATGTTTGATGTAATTGTCAGGGATTTCAACGATTCTGATACCAATATAATCGCATTGGAGAGGTTTGGAAACTGCACTTTGGTCCCTGGTGACAAGAATTACATTGCCCTCAAGATAGGTTCGTTTGACGAGACTTACAATCAGGTGTCAAAATACATCACCGTTGAAGTCAACGAGAACGATAATACAAAGAACTCCATACCGGCCGGTTTCTTGGGTTATCCTTTGCGTGATTATTCCGGTACAGCTGTAACTAATCCAACCGGTAATTTATCCACGAAACCAAAGCAACCGTATTTCAAGTTTAACAACACTATCGATAATGAAATAAGGTCGAATAGACAGTATTTCGGCGTTTCAGACCTTGTCGGTATAGATACCGATGTTTTATCTTACAAGGGTGTTGAAGCTTACAAGGATTCAGACAGGGGACTTACTCCGTCATTCCACCTAGATTCAAGAATTTTCAACGGAACACCTGACAGTGAAGGGAAAATCCATTATGGTGACATGAATCAGGTTGTCAGTGTTGACGGTGAAACCGGATACAGTTGGGTAACCGTTAGTAAGAACGAAACTACAAGCGACGGAATCGAACCCAGAATTGGTTCCGAAAGCACAATGAACGGAACCATTTATGAAGACAAGAGATATCGTAAGTTCACTGTTGCCTTCTACGGTGGTTGGGACGGTTGGGATTATTATAGAACCTATCGTTCAAATACCGACGAGTTCAAATATTCAAACTACAAAGGTGCCATAAACGGTGCAAGCGGTTATGGTGATATGTTCAGCGTTATTAAAGACCCTGAGATGTTTGACCTTGACGGCGTTGTAAAACCGATTACCTCAGACTACTATGCGTATCTCGCCGGTATAAGAGCTTTTGCAAATCCTAAAAACATCGATATCAACATTATTGCAACACCAGGTATAGATTATGTTAACAACAACCTCCTTGTTGACGATGTAATTGAGATGGTTGAAGAAGAACGCGCAGATTGTGTGTATGTGGTGACAACACCAGACAAACCTTTCGGTGCCGGTGATTCAAAATCGGAGATGTACGGGGCTGACGAGGCTGTAATGAATCTTGAAAATTCTGACATAGATAGCAATCACACGGCAACGTATTATCCTTGGGTGAAATATTTCGACAACGACAATAATGAATACATCTACCTTCCTATCACAAGAGATGTTGTCAAAAGTATAGCCCTTACGGATAATCAGGCTTGGCCTTGGTTTGCGGCGGCAGGCTACAACCGTGGTGTCATAAGCGGTGTCGGCCCGAGAAAGAAACTCAAACTCGCCGAACAGGACGCTTTGTATGATGGAAGGCTCAACTACGTGGCAAGCTTCAGCAACGAAGGCAACCGAATTTGGGGTGACAAGAACACCCAAATTGCAGACAACCAACTCAACAGGCTGTCTGCAAGGAGACTCCTCCTCCGTATCAGGACAATGCTTAAGGAAGCCTGTATCGGACTTATATTCGACCCGAACGACTCCAACTGTCCAAAAGCCGTACGCAGCGCCACAGCAGCCGTTCTCGACAACGTCAGGGAGAATCGCGGTATATCCGACTACAGGATTGAAATCGACGACAGCCCGACAATGAGAGACCAAATGGGACTTGGAGTGACGTATTGGATCCGCAGGAATCCCATGCTCGAATGGATAAGCTTCACTTCGATCCTATCAGGTCAGGGGATGCAATGGTAAGATAATCAATAAGTTACATCATATATTTAAAGGAAAGGGTTACAAAGAATCCTTCCCTTTTTTTTATTTTGTTTGTTTTAAAATTCCTTTTGTAGTATATTTATATTAAAAGGATATACAAAGGAAAATGGAATATTTATATTTTTTAGAAAAGGCTGTAAAGAAACACGGGAAAAAGTATATATACCCACATTTTGATAAGACCGAAGAAAAGGAAAAGGTTAGGATAATATGCCCGGAACACGGTGAGTTTTCTTAAAACGTTCAATCACTTCATCTTGAGTGAGTTTTTTCGGTTTCTTTTGTTTATTGTCTGTTTTAATATTTTCTTTTTTTATCTTTTTCCCCTCAATTGGATGATTTTTATTTTCCTTTTTCTTTTTCAAAAGTTCTTTTGTACATTTAGGACAACCATGACCATGTAGATGATTTAACGGGGTTTGTTTAAAGTCACCGTGCTTTGGGCATATTATTATAACCGGAGTATTATTATTGACATATTCGACCTTTGAATAATTATATTTGTCACCATGCACGGTTTTAGCTTCTATGACAAAATCATCTGTGTTTTTCTTTTTCCTACCACCGCATATAGGGCATCCCTGCCCTTTGAGATGTTTTGTGGCACTTTGAAGGAATTCTCCGTGTTCGGGACAGATTATTCTCCATTTGTCGTTCATTTTTTTTCTCTCACACTTGGAATAATCATACCTGTCACCATGCACAAGACGGAATTTCTCAATTATTTCCCCCAATGAAAAATTCTGTCCGGCACATTTTGGGCATCCTTGTTTTTGGTTAACATGGTTGTTTATTGTCATCCAAAACTCCCCATGTTCAGGACATATTATACAGACAGGTTTGTTTGAATTTTCTATTTTGGCTTTTGAATAATCATATTTTCCTTTATGGATTTTGTTTGCGCGTTCAACCCATTCTTCAGAATGAATACCCCTCCCTCTTTTTTTGTTCGCACACGAAGGACATTCGGAACCGCGTAAATGTGACGACGGTGTTTGCCAAAATTCGCCGTGTTCAGGACATATGACACATACCTTTGTTTTTGAATCGATATATTCCACTTTGGAATATATGTATTTTTCACCATGCCTTTTTTTCGCCTTTTCTATAAAAGTTTCTTTATCGTACATATTTATTTTTTGAGACTATTTATTGTCAACAAAATAAATATACTATTTTTTAGAATATATGTCTGATTTATTATTGAGAATGCCGATTGAATATGAACCGTTACGTAAGAACAGGTTCTTGTTCCGTTTCCCGAGCGACCTCGGAATCCAGGAATGGTGGGTAAGCAACGCCGCCAGACCATCAATAAAGATTGGCAGTACTGAAATACAATTTCTTAACACCTCCACTTATGTTGCCGGTCGTTACACTTGGGATTCTATAAACATAACCTTGAGAGACCCTATTGGTCCGAGCGCTTCCCAAGCTGTTATGGAATGGGTCAGGTTGCATGCTGAATCCGCTACCGGCCGTATGGGTTATGCTGTGGCATACAAGCGCGACATTATTATAGAGATGTTAGACCCAACGGGCACTGCAATCTCACAATGGATATTGAAGAACTGTCAGATAACGGATGTGAAATTCGGTGATTTGGCGTACGACAGCGATGACCTGTCCACCATTGAAATCACTGTGCAACCGTATTATTGTATCTTGTCGTTCTAATTCGGTATGCGTTGTAAACGGTATAAACAAGCACCTCGATGAAGGTGCTTTTTGTGTTGTCCAAACAAGAATATTTATTTTTTAAAAGTGTTTTATTATGGCAATGACATTCAAGATAAACAAAGGGGCGACAATGCCATACCTAAGGATGGAGTTGGTGAACGACGGAAGGAGCGACTACCACAAGGCTTATTTGGCTTTGCAGGCCGCAGACGGCGTTACGTTTTCAATGTGGGACAAGGAGACGGGGATATACAAGATAGCCAACGCTCCGGCCGATATCGTATATGATGAGTACAGTGGATGTGAGGAGCGGTATATCATACAGTACAGATGGAAGAAGAGGGACACCAACGAATCCGGAAGGTATGTCGGTCAGTTCAAGATAGTATTCTCGGACAACATTGTGATGGAGGGTGTCACATTCCCTTCGGGGGATTTGATTATGCCGATAGAGGAGACACTTTACATAGATATTGCTGACAGTGGATTGAAAAAGTAAGGATATTTATATATAAATAAAAAAAACAAAATGAAACAGACAATACATCTTAACGAACGGCAATTAAAAGGTATTATAAAAAGAGCCGTTAACGAAGCTTTGGGTAATGAATACCAGACTGAAAAAGAGAGAATTTACGACAAACAGAAGGAGCACTCAATAAAGGAATACATAAGTGGAAAACTTGATGATTTAATGCATGGTTTATCTGTTATGTTTGGTAAGGATTTTTCCGATGAAGACTACATGAACATTGTTGACGGTTTATCAAAACAGATTGTTCGTCAGATATCTGATACGGGTAGTGCAGACCCCGGTTTAGTTGCCAAAAGGGATAATTTAATAAAGAAATATGGTAAAGGTGTTCACAGGAGACAATTTGGTGTATATCGTGAACCGGATGAGGTAAGGCCGGATACGCCTGAAGAAATTGAAAGGAATGTAGAGAATAAGAAGAGAATGATGGAACGTCGTATTTCGGTTATCTATGATAAAATGAAACAACATGGACTTCGTGATTTCGACAAATATGAGGAAATGATTCCACAATATGAAGGAAAACCAAATGCGAGAAAATCGATTGATGGTTATGAAGGTCATCATGGGGGTGAGGGTTCATTCATATTCACAAATAGCAATGGGGAACCGTTCTTCTTTTATGATTATGCCACAACTGATGAAGGCTGGTTACAAAACCTTTTGGCAAATGATGAATTATTTAAATATTTCCCTAAAAATCGGGAAGAATTGAATAGATTGATAAAGAAATAATAAAAGTAGAAAAAAAATAAAGCCTGTTGATTATAACAGGCTTTTTTATTCTTCTTTATTCTCTTTTATTCTTCTTTACTTTCCTAAAATCTCATATAATCACATAAGCGTTCCCTTCCCCGTTCTGTCTCAACATATGCTACACCGTCATCATCAAACTCTATTTCCATCCAATCGGTTGGGGTTCCGCCATAGAACCTAAAACGGGCCGAATCGCCGGAATCATTAATTTCAACCTCATGACCACCCAAATTTGACACGGTTCTATATCCGGTTGGATTGAAACCATCAGATTCATTAACAATATGCATAACTGTATCCATTACAAGCCGTTTAAGTTGACTCTCGTTTAACCTAATAACGTTTTTTTTGTTCATTTCTATACCTTTTTATTTCTTATTTCGTTAAACTATCTCATCTGTTGGGTTTCGACGGTTTTGTCTATGATGTTATAGACTTTTTTAAGCATGTCATATTGTGGTGATTCAGGGTGTTTGGCAAGTTTCCTCAAACCGTCGAGAACGGAAACCCTTATATTGGATATCATATCCTGAATTTCAGGGTCGTTATAAGCAGCTTGTTTCTGTTGGGGTTCATTGTCATCCATCGGTTCGAATGAATCAGGGGCGGCGTCATATCCCGGATTATCAATTTCATCAGGGTCAACCATTGATTGGTCGTTGAAGACCATTTCCATGATGGTGTGTTTCTTTGTTTTATTCTCAACGGGTTTCTTCATGCCGTAGAGGTCTTGTTTTATTTCGTTCAATATTTGTGACATATTATTGTGGTATTTTAATCTTTGTTATTTTTAGAATGTGAAATCCTGTGGCAAGTCTGTCGGAAAATCGGGGGCTGTGTCATTAATACCGGCAGCATAATTAAGGAGGTCCGAACGGTATTTTATTAATTTAGGCAACATTTCAACATTGGCTTTCAGTGCATTGATTTTATCCTCGTCAACGGCATAACCGAAATATGTTTCGTATTCAAACGAGCTGCTCATAAGGCCCATGATATTCTCATTGCTTCTTATCTGTTTCTCAACAAGTGATATCATTTTTTCAACAATATCAAGGTTGTATTTAATTTGATCTGCGTCTTGTATCATATTTTATAGATGCTTTTTCAATATAAATATCGTTAACTTTGCATTTTGTCTTGAATTCTATTATATTTTCTTTATGAAACAACCTGTAAGAAATAAGAAAGGGGTAAAAAAGAAGGTTAGTACCACCGGAAGTGAAAAGGAGGTGATGAAATACGGTGTTTCCAAATTGGAGATGTATTTCGCACATAATTTTCTTGGCAAGTTGGGTGTTGATTACATCTATGAATATGAGGCAAAGGATATAGGTCGTTTCTATGATTTCGCTGTTATTGCAACGATACCGAAAACAGAGTTGATAATGGAGGAAAAGAATGGCATAAAAGCAGTGTCGCAGCACAGGAATTCATACAGGATAAAGTTCCTATGCGAGATTGACGGCGGGTTTTGGCACGGGGACCCGAGGGTTGTGGATAAAAGGAGAGTTACGAATATGCAGAGAAGAAATCATTTGATAGACAAGATGAAAGACGAATGGTGTGAGAGACATCATATGGTATTGATAAGGATATGGGAATACGACATAAAGAACAATGCAAATAGGGTTATGGAAGGTTTGAAGAAAATGCTTAAAAAATTGGACAGTGGTGAGAGCGTGAGATATGGGATGCATAGAATTGGTAACAATGAGGATAGGAAAAAGACGAATAAAAAAAGCGATGTTGTTATAAAAAAGAAAAAGCGCTATATTTTATAGGAAAAGCAATTTTCAAAATGGAACATACACCGAAATTCAAAGTTGGACAGAAGGTATGGTTTGTCACATACGACAGCAAATTCGAAAGCGGTAAGATAACGGGAATAGCGCCTGTTAGTTACAATTTCCTTTACAACATAAAAACAAAGACTGATGCGAACGGTTTGAACATACAGTTGAACGTTTGGGAAAACGACGTATTGTGTGACATAAGGGACAACGTAAACGAGGTGATGAAAATATTGGAAGAGAAAAAGGAATAGATAAAATGAACCATATAGGTAGAAAGGATTCAACGGTGACCGTCATGGTTCCGTACAGTAATGGTGACGCTGTCAACGGCTTCAAATACAGCGGCGGCGACATAAGCGAGCAGCAGTACAGCCGCATGATTGTTGACACGTACAACAAGTACAAGAACGGTGTATGGGACACCTATGTAGAGAGAATGGGCATGAATATGTCCATCAACAATTACGAGAAGGAGATTGTCCATTATGCGCAGCAGCAGTATTATTACGACAGGACAAAGGTTGATTTGTTCAATGCGCAAGGACTTGAAATGACGATAGACGAGTTGATAAAGTATTATCAGTTCGGAAACCCGTTCATACTGATAGTTGACATGTACAGGCTCTCGGAAGACCCTGAGCTTGAGAGTGACATGAAGGTTTGGTTGAGGGAGTGTCACAGGATAAAGAACAACCCTTCGTTTTCGGATGCTGAAAGGATACAATATTCTTCGAAAAAGACAATGAAGATAACATTTGACGATGCAAAGTCCCAAGCTATTTTACAGAACTGCAAGATGATGGACTACCATAACAAGCACAAGTTTGTTTTCATAGTGGAGAAAATAATTTTTACAACGGAATAGCAAATATGTCTAAGATGAAAGAAACCGAATTAGCTGTTTTTCTTGAAAGATACAAGAGGAATTACCATTATTTGGATTGTAATGAAAAAATTGGCTTCAGAGAGAAGCTTGGTAATATATTCTCTGATTTGGATAAAACCAACCCATACAGAAGCGTTTATGAGTACGGGGCGGGAAGCATTGTGGAGTCCAAGGTTGAGGAATTTGTTGACAAGTTCCTATTATGTGATGATAAATTAAAGGTCAAATATGCAAGAAACTGCGGTGTGACAAGCATGTTTGTTTCCATGATAAAATGGGCAGTCTTAAATGATTACCTGAAAGCGACAAAAGAAATATGGTTTGTTTGCCCCGATGGAAAAAACCTTTCTGAGGTGAAAAATAAGATAACAAACGCTTTTTCAGGGGTTTATTACAATCTCCAAATGATGGTTAAAGGGGATGAGATAAGATTCAAGAACGGTTCGTCAGTTTTTCTCATAAACGCTTTGAAACCATATAGTTTTATAGGAAAGTCAAATCCTGAAATTGTTTTTATTGACGGTTTTGCTGATATGGATAAAAGAAGCAAGCTTTTAGATCGCATCTATCCAATGTTTCCATGCAAAACCATTTATTCGGAAGTTCCGGAAAACGACGAGAACAATACGCTTGACATAAATTATGACTTTTCTCTCTCTACCATGAATATACAATGGTTCCATGACCTTGACAGATGTTCAGGATTGAAACTTTCTAAGGAAATTTCGGGAACAAAGGCCGTTATAAAACCGGAAACGTTCGACGACATTATGGAAATTATAGGAAATGGAAGTTTTATTTACGAACTTCTTTATGATGGGTGGATAATAGAAAGTGATGTTGTTCCGTCAAGGAAAAATAATGCTGAAAATATTGAGGAAGACAAGGATAAAAGTCTTTCCGAAATCGCTTTATGTGTTTCTGAATGTGTCGCCGACATATGTGAAAGAACAGGTGTTGATGAAACAAAGAAAATTTTGGATTTGTTCAATAATTGCACAACAGTAAAGGAAACAATGTCGTTATACCATACATTAGAGGATTTGACAGTCAAGAAAGCCGACAAAGACGAGGAAGATTATGTGAAATCGGAAAATTATATAAATTTCTTAAAAGATATTTTCGCTAAATTTTAATAAACATGTCAACACAGGAAGAAAAAGAGAAGCAACAGCGCGAGCTCGACAACGAGAAATACAAGCGCGACAAACAATTGGCAATATTGAAAGCCTCAAACCAAATGCTTGAGGAGGCTAAGGAAAGCATACGTGAGAAATGGAGTGACGACCCGATACAACTGAACAAACTCCTCAATGACGTTGACAAGGCCAAATTGGAGAACTATCAAATAGGTGAGAAACATCTGAAAGCGGGTTCGGAAGAGATAAATGGAGCCAATTTCGGAAAAGTCAGCAAGGTATGGATTGACAAGTACAACAACCATCTCAGGACCATAGGCATGACCGACGAGCAAATGAGGAGAAAATCAATCGACGGTGAAGATGAAAACGCTGCGAAGGTTGTTGCAAGTTCGGATTCGAAGCAGAAAGACAAGAAAAAATGGTTTTCATTTTCCAAAAAGAAAGATGTGGATGAAAATATTTCCGCTGAGGATTTCAATACAAACAAAAGAACCGTGAAAGGTGACGGTTATGTCGAAACTGACGAAAAAATAGAGGAAAAAGAGGTGATTAAAGAAGAAAAGGTTGACGAAAGCAATGCCCTTATCGAAAAAAAGATAGGTATAGCGGGACGTACCGAAAACATCGAATACCCCGAATTTGACCCAAGCACCCTTAATCCTTTGACGAGGTTTGACATAATAGAACTGCCTTCGAAAGGAGAGTGTTATGCAAGCAAAAAAGGTAGGATTCCCGTGAGGGAACTCACAGCCGCCGATGAGAATCTTATAGCCTCGCCGAACATGTACGCCAACGGCCAGTTGATAGAAACGATATTAAGGAGATGTATTCTTGACAAAAACTTCAGTGTTGAGGACATGTGTGCAGGGGACAGGGATGCTGTTGTCCTATGGCTGAGGGCTACCGCTTTCGGACCCGAATACAAGATTTCGGGTATAAATCCGACCAATGGCAAGAAATACGACGCAACAATAAACCTTGGTGATTTCAAATACAAGGAATTCAACCTGAAAGGTGATGAAAACGGTTGTTTTGACTACACCTTTGAAAACGGTGATGTCGCAAAATTCAAAATTCTTTCATTCAAGGAGAATCAGGAGGTTCAGGAAGAGATAGCCCTGCAATATATTGACAACAAAAAATACATTGTCCATCAGAGGATTAGTGAAATCAAGAGGCAGGTTGACGAGATATTCAAGCAGGAACTTGCGGATGAAACCTTGAACGATGCAATAGATTACATTGAGGAATGGTCGGATAAAATCGATGCCGAAGGGTTTGAAAACAACGCCTACGGTGAGTTTGTGACGAGAAGCATGGTGAAAAGGACTGTTTCCATAAACGGAAACACAGACAGGAAGTATATCGAGGAATATGTAGGAAACATGAGGATGTCGGATGCGAAGAAATACAGGGAATATATGTTTGAAAATTCACCAGGTGTTGATTTCTCGTTCGAGGTTCAGATTCCCGAGTCAGACGGAGGTGGCTCAGTGTCTTCCTTTCTTGCCTACGACGACACTATTTTCCTTGAGTAACGTGATAGAACCTGAAACCCTTAAAAGGGAGCTTTGGCTCTGCCACTCTTACATGAAGATAGGTATGGAGGATTTGTATCAGCTTCCAACCGCAGACAGGAGGGATTATATAAGGATACATAATTTGACAACGGAGAATGAAAAAAGAAAAATGGGCGCGAAACATTGATTTTGCGCCTTTTGCTATTTATAATTAACAAATTATGCATATTGATGGCTGCTTCAAGACAAACCGAGATATTAGATCAACTTAAAGAAATAAACGAGAGTTTGAAAAACTTCAAATCAGATAAAGAAAAATCTGATAAGGATGCTGATTTGTCTAAAACACTTAAATCTTTGGGTTTTGAAAATGCTGGAAAAGACGATATTATAGGTAATCTTAAAAATATAAAAACAGGTGGCAGCTTATTAAAGAACAAAACAACACCCGGCGGCGCTTCTCTTGAAGGTGAAGCGTTAAAATCGGCAGCAAGTAATACAGCAAAGGCAATTGGGAATATAATAGAAACGGTTGGAAACGGTGTCACCGATGTTGTTTATAAAGTATTAGAAAACAGGCTAAAAAAACAAGAAGCAAGGTTAAATGCCTCGGCTGAACTGCAAAAGCGAGAGCTTCAAGTTTTTGGCGAAACTATGAAGCGTGCTACTGAGATAATGGCCGACAATGTTACCGGTAAGATATTCGACACGGCGTATAAGTCGTTGGACGCTGTAATGGCGGGAGGAAGACAGTTTTATATCAAAAGCATACAAGACCAACTTACAATGGCGAGGATGCAGACTGAAATAAGAAAACTGAATTTAGATACTGCCTCAGCCATAACCGCTCAGGCAACACAACTTGCAAGTGGCATAGCCCAAGCTTTAGGGCCGGTTGGCCAGATAGCCGGTAGCATGTTGTCTCTTGCCGGTAATATAACAAAAAAACAATTGGCTTTGGCTGCTGCACAGGCTGATTGGAGGTTAAAATTACAAGAAAAAGAGAATGAGGTTGTAGAAGAGTTTGTCAATCAGGTTAACGAAATGTCGTCTGCATACAAGAACATGTCTAAAAGTGTGACGGAGGTCTTTTATAATCTGACAAACAAAAGTTTCGAGTACGGTAGAAGTCTTGGATTTAGTGGCGAACAAATACATAGTTACAGCGATTCTGTTATTAGATTGAATGAAAATTTGGCGCAGGTTGGTTTGACCTTTGAAGACTACTACAAAATGCAGGAAACCTATAATGACAGGAACGGTCGTGCGGGTATAATCAGTGATAATGAAGCGCTAATGATGGGGGGGCTTGCGTTTAGAACGGGTGCGGATATCAATGATATAGCAAGCATAACCGGTGTCATACAGCAGTTCAACATCTCGATAGACAACGGAAGCCAAATGATGTATGAGATTTCAAACACTGCAAGCAAGATGGGGCTTTCTGCAAAGAAATTCACCAAAGATGTTGAACAAAACTTAAAACTTGCGGAAAAATACCAATTCAAAGGCGGTGTAAGAGGTATGATGGATATGGTGTTGCAGGCTCAGAAATTACGTTTCAATATCAATGAGTTGAGCGGTTCAATGGAGAAAATGTTGAGCGGTAACATTGAGGATGTCATGCAGACAAGCGCGAGACTTAATGTTCTTGGTGGTAATGCGGCGATATTCTCGGACCCGTTCTCAATGATGTACAACGCCGCCGCGAACCCGAAAGCTTACATGGAGAATCTGAACCGTATGATAGGCGGTTATGGTACATTTAACAAGAAAACGGGTGAAACGGATTTCAGTATAAATGAAGTATACAGAATGCGAGCCATAGCTGACGCGACAGGCCAATCCTCCGAGAACGTGATGAATCAGGCAAGACAGAAAAACAAGGAAGCTGCCTTGAGAAGACAGTTCGGTAGTTATGCGGGTTTTGATAAATACTCCGATATGATTGCCCAAAACGCTGTTTACAATAGGGAAAGTGGAAAATGGGAGATAAAGGTTGCTGACAGGTCAAAAGAGGGTGGTTTCAGGACAGAAACCCTTGAAAATGCTTTGGCAAATCCTGAAATGTTTGACAATATATTCCCTGAGGACAAACAAGACACCCTGATTGAATATGTAAGACTTATAGCTGAAAGAATAGCACCACAACAAGCACAGGAATTTGAAAACAAACGCGGTATTGCAAAGGTCATGGGTTCAGAAGGTGTTGCAGGCTCATTATATAAAATGTCTGACGAACTTGTAAAAGAACATAGAAGAAACATTGATGAAAATATAGACAAGTATGTTAAAGGTATCATTGCCACCTCTGAAGCCACGGTTAGGGCTCAAGAGACAATGAATAAAATAGCCGAAAGTGACGAGATTTTCGATTCATATCTGACATCACTTAGAGTGAATCAAGAACAAATGGATAAGTTTAGCGAAGACATAAAAGATATGGACAGCGTCTTCGGTAAATTACTTGAAGCATATAACAAAGGTGGTTTGGAGTCTTTGGCTAAAGTGGTCCAAACAAATTTCAAAGCAATGAATTACAAATCGGATAAAGTCACCAAAGCAGCTGAAGACGGTACAATTACGAAAGAAGAGTGGTCAAAATTATCACATAAAGAAAAAAATGAGTTTATAAAACAAAACCCATTGAGAGGTATTCCGCGTTTTGCACAGCGTTGGCTTATGAATAATGGTGCAGTACAGAGAATAAATGATGATTACTACACCAAGGAAGGCCAATATATTCGTTTAGAAGGGAATTCGGTTGGTGGTGTTGATTCGAAAACAAAATGGAATGGTTTATCTGATTCACAAAAAGTAAGGGGCTTGCCTTATATGATTGCGGCGCCGTTTAAAAAGAATTATGGTGATTGGGGTACAATACAAACAAAACAGGCAAATGATGTTATTATTTCCCCGAAACACGGCGTTTTTGAAACCGCCCCACAAGATACGATTGTCGCATGGAAGCCAGGCGGTGATATTGACAGGAGTGAAACAAAAAAGAGGCCTAATGGAAACATATCCGGCAACGCAACACTTACAATAAACGGAACTTTAAAGCTGGATAGCGGCAGAACATCGATTGATTTGATGGAAATTTTAAGAAACGACCCGAAAGCGTTAAGAGAGTTAGCCAAGGAAGTTATAGTTGAAGGCAGCAGAACTGTGTTTGGAGGAAAACCGCTATATGCGCCAAATCGTTACACATTCACATAATAGAAAAAAATGAACAAATAGGATAGATAATATGGAAAGACCTGTTTTTGGTTTGGATTACAGAAGTATTTTGGATGGAATGTCGTCCATTGTGAACGATACTGATTTCACAATCGGCAATTTTTCGCGCTTTAATGACAGGATGTATTTTGTCATGACAAGCCTCATGCAAATTAACCGCTTGGAAAAGGACGCAACACTTGATATGATTAGCGGTTCACAAAGTCAGGCTTCGCCAAACAGCAAGCACATAACAAATGAAGCACAAAGACCCGGATATGTTTTTGACAACAACTACGTTGATGCGGTAAACAGTCTTTATTACATGTCTGACTATGCAGGCAGTCATACAACACGCAGAAGAGCAAGCCAAAGCCTGATGGATGAAAGGGGTGACAACTTATATCCAAACCAATTGGATTCTTCGGACGATTATATAGCGGGTCGTTCGTGGAATGTATACACGGAAGACGAATGGGCTGACAAGAACTCCATACTATATAAAACAAAACGACTTTTTCAGGACAGGAAAATAGGTACGTTGATAGAGCAGTTCGGAACAAACACTGATGGCGGTGGTTCTGAGTATATGCAGGCAGGCGATGTTGGCACTGATGCTTACGGCATGTCAAAAGGTAGAAACCTTTTAATAAAAGCAGCTGAAACAAAAGGAGGAAAATATCCCGACAGGGGTTATAACAACCCGTATTGCAGGGTTTGGACGTATTTCCACAAATACAACACAACAAAGGACCTCATCAGGCCATTCAGAAAAGAAGACAATCAGGAACCACAGGATATAAAAACAGTTCATTCATGGAATGCCGATGGTGATAAAAAATGGTGGCAATCTGAAAGTGAAACAGGTAACGGTTACATGTGGAAAGACGGTCATAGTGCAAGGTGGGAAAAGAGCGTTCTAAACAGACATGGCGACGGTTTGGTTAACATAACCCCAAAATACAATAGTGGTGATTCTATACACACAAAAGACTGTATGTTTTCAATAGAAAACCTTGCATGGAAGGATTACGACCCTTATAAGTTCGACTCAAATCTCTCTTGGGAACAGAGAGGACCTCATGGAGGTAGGATAATGTGGTTTCCACCATATGGACTTGAATTCAGCGAAACAACAAGTGCACAATGGAATGCAAACCAATTCATAGGAAGGGGTGAGGATGTTTACACATACATCAATACAAGACGTTCGGGCAACTTGAGTTTCCTATTATTGGTGGACCATCCTTCTGTTACGGATTATGCCACATGGTACAATGGGGAGAAAGGTTTCAATATGAGTGCGGGTGTATTGAACGAGAGCGACATATTGCGGTATTTCGCGGGATGTGACCCAGCTGATGCCTCAAACGGTGACAAACAGAACGTGAACAATTTGAATTCGTTTACAAGGCCGACTCCAAAAGAACACGAGCAAGAGTGTGCAGCACCAAGTGAAAAAGAGCCTGAGAAGACTCCTGAGCCCGAAGAACCTGAAAACAAAACACACAGCAAAGAAGAAACTGTTGAATTTTGTGTATATTATCCGAACAACTATTCAGGTAATTTCGACTGTGACGACAGTGAAGTAGGTGGTGTTGAGTTTGTAATAAATTATCTTCTTGCAGGCAGGAATGCACAAGAGGGATTTGTTTTGGAAGAACCGTCAAACAATCCTGTAAGAAAGTTAATTCCAATAGACTATGATAACGCCATAGGGTATGAAATAGGTTCAACAGGTATAACAAACGACACATGGGAAGGACAGGTTAACAATCAAACGATAATAGGAAATCAGAAACCGTGGTCTCAAACAGGTTCAAAATACATGCCTGACAAAAGCAAGTTATGGTATTACAGGATTGATGGTAAGTATGAAGTTCCGAAATCCTCAGGAGAATCGGGAAACAACAGATATTCGAATACATATGACCAACTTTTGACGGTAAAAACCAACTACAAAGACAATAGAAGCTTCCGTCTCAACACCTCTTTGGACAACCAAACAAATGTATATGGGGGTCAGATTCCTGATGATGCATACACATTTTCAGAAGTTGCGGAGGCGTTTATACCATGGTGGAGCAGCAACTTTGAAAAAACAACATCATTTTTCAAGAATAGTTCGTCGATAAACAATGATTCAGGGCGTGTTGGGTATTTGGACAGCTTGTTCAGAGAAGGTAAATTAACAAAAATAGAATGTATCGGTTATTCAAACTCACATGGACAAAACGCAAGCCAGACGGTAAATTCTAAGAGAAACGAGGTGTTGGCGACAAAACGCGCAGAGACCATAATGAAATGGTTGAAAATGAACAGTGATTGGGCCGATGTTGAAACAAGCGTAAGTCATGAATCCGCAAAATTTGTCGAAAACGAACCCAAAAACAATCCTAACGCAAGTTCGTTGGAGGCTAAAATATACAGAATGGCTAAATGTGTCTTGACTTTCCAAGTTGATGAAACTGAGACGCTTGAAGAATCAAGTGAGGAAATGAAGACGAACCCCGAAGTAAAGGATGAGGTTGAAAACAACCTTTCCAACGATATGAGCGGTGGCGGTGAGGCTAATAAAGACCTTGTAAGTGAAGTAAGTCTGACTGAAAGCGAATATGACGACAAAAAATGGAACAAGATACGTTACGATCAGGAGTTTTTCTTTTTCAAGAAATTCAAAGACGAACATCCGATTGCTTATCAGAAATTAATGGACAAGTTACAGTACTTTAATCCGGCATTCCACTCAATGACACCTGAAGGATTCAACAGCAGGTTGACATTCCTAAACCAATGCACAAGGGCGGGTGAGACGATAGGCGCTTCCGACAAGAACAGAAAATCGGCAAGCAACATGGCCTTTGGAAGGCCTCCGTTCTGCGTATTGAGGGTTGGTGATTTCTATAATCAAATGATTGTGATAAATCAGATACATATCGATTATAACGTATCTGACGGTCTTATGTGGGATTTGAACGACGAGGGTGTAGGGGTTCAACCGATGTTGGCAAAGGTTACAATAGATTTCAATTTCATAGGCGGCGGAAGTCTTGGTGGCGCCATAAGGAGGTTGCAGAACGCCATGACATTCAACTACTACGCAAATGCCGAGCTTTATGATAACAGGGCCGACCAAATAACATACACAATAGACGAGGATATCGCTGTTGGTGGCGGTTATGGAAACGGTGTGATAGACGAAAAAGCTTCAAAGTTCAGAAATGTGATTTTGGAAGATTTGACCCAATAACATTATATTTAAGTTAGAGATTTTAACAATGGCTTATTACGACAGATACAAGGAATTTAGAGTTGACGATTTTGTTGACGCACCAATGCCGTTTATACCGATTCCAGAGAGCGACACTGACATAAAAGTTGTTTTTGATGGGTCAAAAATGCGTTTGGATTCGTTGTCGTACAAATATTATGGCGACCCGAACTATGCGTGGCTAATACTTAATGCAAATCCGGAAGTTTCACCGTATGAATATCTAATAGACAACGGAACAGAACTAAGGATACCTTATCCAATAGCAAGCGCGATAGAAAGATATGAAAAATCAATAGAGAAATACGAACTTGAACACGGAAATGGAGGAAAATAACAACATCACAGTAATACGTCCTGCGGAGAGGATAATATATGTCGAACCAAACGACATATTCGGAAGTGTTGATGGAATACCGTTGACACCTGATTATACAGACCTCTGCATAAGTTTCGACCTCATTGTTGAGGTCGTTTCGCGCTTGAGGGCAAATAGTGCAACAATATCAAAAGACGCTGAAGACAACAGCACAAAAACATACGTTATCTCATGGACATCAAAATATGGGGAGAATGAGGAAACGGGCCCTAATTATGTCTCGTTCATGGGAGGTGAAAATTATGGGGTTAAGGACGGCCCGAGTTATCTCACCACATATTATGTTGACAGTCATTACAACGAGTTCAAAAACAGAACGATAGTCGAAGGTCTTGGTGTCGAAAGTCTTTCGATAACGTTTGAAACTTATTATGCACCCACTGTGAAGATAAGGTTCATTGATGTCAGAGGTGCTTCCATTTTCGGGAGAGAGGAGGTTCTTCATGAGGACGAGGTCTTGAAAGAAGACAATATATGGGGTTGTTTCTTTACATTTCCATATCCGAAATACAAGTTGCAAGTAAAGGGTTTTTACGGAAGGGCCGTAACATATCAACTATGTTGCACTGATTTCAGGGCGCAATTCAACTCACAAACAGGGAACTACGAAATAGACATGTCTTTTGTTGGATATGATTTCGGTCTTCTTGCCGATTTGCCTTTGCAATATGTCATTGCCGCTCCTAACTGCAAATATGCCGACACGGAGAGTTTTTGGAGAACACAGGCTTTAAGTAATCCGGATTGGAGACTGTCTGATGGAAGAAGTCCTGAAAAATTCCTTGAAATACGAAACAAAATAAGGGAGACACTCCAAACATACAGTAACAAAGAGGAAGAAGAGGTTACAGTTGTCGAAATAGAGGAAGAGGTTGTAAACGGGGAGAAAAACGAGTATATCAAACAAATGAAAACATATTCCGACGAGATACTCAAAAATCCCGGCTTCAAAAACGCCGTTGACAATGCCAAAGCGGGTAAAACAACAGCCTTGAAACCCGATTTTTCAAACCCGCAATACGGTAAGTTGAACATAACTTCCATGATGGAGAGCGGAAAGGATGTAAATGAACATAAGAATTGGTTCAATGAGATATCCGCCACTTTGTACAAACTTGGATTGATGTATTCTGAGTACAAAGCAAAATGGCCCACAAGCGATTTGTCGAAGCTCGATTCGCATTTGTTATACAATCCGTATAATATAGAGAGTGAAAAGGAAAAAGCGGAGAAAAATTTGCCGAAGGATTTTGCCGCATTTTACGAAGCGCTCGCGAAGGAAAGCGCGATAGAAACAGTCACCAGACGCGAAGATGTCAGAAAAACACCTGAAAAAAGTGAAATTTCACAGAAAATATGGGAATTGGTCGGTCTTACACCGAATATAGGAAATGTTTTTCTCACTTTATACTGTCATATTGAAACTTTTGCACACATGATATATGAGTGTGCTGAAAGGATAGAAGGGCAGATAAGGCGAGGTGAACGGCATCTGAAGAATTTAGGGCTTCCGTCTTCTGCATATATTGATGCCGATTTCGGGCCGAATGAAAAGGAAAAACAGATAGATCCGTTTCCCGCAGTGTACACATTCGAGAAGGTGGATGTGAACAAAAGCGAAAAATCGGATGACGCACAGGAAACGGACAGTTCAACTGATGATGTGAAGGTTGATGCGTGGATACGCGAGGTCGTGGCAAAAGGAACGCCACCGTGGGAAGAGGAAATGTTGGTTGAGAATTTATATACCGCAGCAATGAAAGTCATTGAAAAAGAGGAATCGAATACGGTTGAGTTCAAAACAGGTTCATATCCAATAATCCCGTGCGATTTGAACTATGGAGAAGTTGCGGGCGTTGCTTTGAAGTACACGCCTGAAGACTTGGCCGGTTATATGGCTTTAAGGGCTGCCGCTATTTTTGGAATAAGCAAACTACCTGAAAAAGAAGCAAATAATATTGGAAAAGCCGATGCCATAAACTATTTCACTTCAGGACCGCAAAAAGAGACAATACAAAAGAAAATATTTGATCAGTTGACAGCAACTGAAGGTAACTACACCGATATTCTTTATAATATAGCTTTATGTAAGTCAAAAGACGGAAAATACCCGTTTGAAGAATATGGTTTATATGTTGATGATAATAGGGAAAAAAACCAAAACACAAGGCAACCGTTTTTTGTTGAAAAGGAAGGGAAGCTTCATTATTCATATACAACAAACGGAAAAGATTTGAAAGGCAGTAATAATGATGTTATACAATATGTTCCGGTTAGATTGAATTCATGGGACGGCATAAAAAATAACGATTTATATCCGAATATACCCAAGGGGCGTAAAAATGGAGACCGAATAGGTTATTACCTCGTATTATCAAATAATGATGATAATACGTATGAAAGCACTGTACTACACAGCAGATGGAGTAGCGGTATATTCGATAATAGGTATTACACGGTAAAGAACGAACCAAACACCATAGTAACCAAGCAAGAATATATAAACAACAACATATTCACCATATATTATGGCGGAATGAATTATAATGAAAAAATTGAAGAAGTTTATCAGGAACTGAAGGAAGGGAATGTTGATGTTAATGGTTATTCAGCCAATCAGAAGGAAGTGTTTTCCCCAATTGTAAAAACGTGGAATTTTGTAGATGACAATTCTCTGAGAAGCAGATATTATTCAGATTCAACACAAATAAGGAAACTTTTAAATACATTGTATCCTTCCGAAAAGGAAAAGAAAGAGATTGATTCATGGGAATCATCGAAATATATGAGTGATTTTGTTAATAAGGGTGTTATAAACTATCTCGACGGTTCATTTAAGGATGGTAGTACCGAGTATTCTGAAAACGACTTTTTTGTCATACCGTTTTTATCACTTAAAACAAATATACCAAACAACAACGCGTTTTTTAAGGTCAATGTATTTACAACAGACATATATTATAAACAAAATGAGAAGAAAAACGGGGTTGATGAAGCCAAAGCGTTGTTGTTTCTCTTAGCTATAACAAACGGTATGTTTGGAAAAGACATAACAAAGAATAGACCGCTATTCATAACCCCGTCGTGCGGTATGGTTGAAGGAATTCCGTTGTCATTGATATTGCTGTACGGTGGCCTTATTTGGAGAAAGAGGGAATTTGAAGAAACAAAACATGACGTATTTTTGTTCCCTAATAATAACGATGGCGCAGGTAAGACATATAAAGGGCTTGGTTCCAATGATGTCCCAATTTTTAATTTCAACTCAAAGATTGAACACGGCTTTTTAACAAAAGGTGAAACGGATGGGTATTATAAACTAACAGATTTAACAGGTATAAACGGGAAAGGCATGCTTGACGCGGCAATGGCAAACCTGATGATTGAAAAGTTCAAATGGTTTGTTGCGAACGAATGGCCTAAGATTAGAGATGGTTTTGAGTTGTCAGACAGATTAACAGCAAAGGACTTTATTAAAATTGCAAAATCGACAAACAACCAAACATATGATTTCGCGATTGAAAATAAAGAGTTAAAAGAAAGGTTAAACCAATATGCTCTTTTATCAGAATATAATGAAAAATACGCTTTTGCAATATCTAGTATAACAGGAAATTGTATTTTCAGCATACCATGGGACGGTGGCGAAAATACCAACAAAGAGGTAATGGATATTTTGAAATCCATGTATCTGAAAAAGATTTTTATACAGAAAACAGTCGGTTCTTTCTCAAACTCAGATGCAAAATCCGGTGATGATGTTGCCATTTCCAAAAATGCGTTCAAGAACTATATTTCAGGTTTCACTGAACAGTTAAAAACAATGATTGACAGTGAAACGGTAAACTCCCTTGAAAACAAGTCTGACTATGAAGACGACGAACAAACAAGGGATTTGAAACGCCTAATATATATGTTTCTCAAAAACCTGTGGGATAGATGGTTTTCAGGCAATGATGAGAAATTGTTCACTGTAAAGAACTACATGGCGAACACCATTTTCATGGATTCAATGTATCGTAATGTCTATGAAAACATACACATAAACTGTGAAATGTTGTTGGATTTGATAACACAATACGACGAAAAGTCAATGGTTTTCAAATTCCTCTCTGATATAACCACAAGGCATAACTGCATGTTTTTTGCATTGCCGGATTATATCAACATAGGTAACGAGAACGATTCGGATGCGGAATCGGCAATGGAGACATTGTTCAAACCAATGCCGTTTTCCAACATAAACAAGATAGAGTCTTTCAACAAATATATCGTGATGTTCACACATCAGCCGTCACAGATAAACGACAACAAGAACGGGTATAAATACGACAGTTTTGATTTGTACAGCCATGATTCCGACAAGCTTAGTATATTGAGCACGTTCAAGAGGAATTGTATGTCAGGAACGTCTGAAAATGACACCAAACATAATAAGATGATAAGGAGGTACGGATACAACGTGCCATCATTCGGCGTTTCGTTTGGGCGGCAGCACAATTCAATATTCAAGAATGTAAGTGTCGGCATGCAAAACCCAATACAGACCGAACAAACCATTGATGCAATGGCAAGGTTGGCTGAAAAGGGTGGTGGTTCCGGCTCAAGAATGGTTTTCTATGGGCAGGATTTATACACGGTGTTTTCAGGATATGCATATACAGCCACAATTGAAATGATGGGTAATGCGCAGATAATGCCTCTCATGTATTTCCAATTATTCAACATACCGATGTTCCGTGGGGCGTATATGATATACAGCGTAAGCCATACAATGAAACCCGGTGACATGACGACAACTGTCAAGGCAATGAAGATGTCGAAACATACACTTCCTTATTGTCAGGAATGGTTTACACACTATTACTTTGATTCACAAGGCAACGTGATAAAAAATAGCGATGATGAATGTAATGTAATAAGCGATTGCAAAGACCTTGCCAGTTATCATGTTGACGCGGCTAATCTGTCAGAACACGAGGCTTTGGCTACAAAAGGTGTTGATTGGAAAATAACACATATAAAAGAGAAAGACACGGAGGCCAAGTGCAAACAACTGATAACCACGATAAAGATAAAAGTGCATTCATCACAAGAATCGACGAAAGAATACAATATTCAGGTAAATAAAAATTTAGCAGATAAATTTCAGGCTATTTTTGATGAAATATACAGGACAAAAATAAATGTTGATGGAAAAGAAAAGTGGCTTGTTGTAAATCAGCCGCCACACGCATATAAATGGAGAACTGTACAAGGTACCGGAAAAGCGGAAGTAAAATTGTCAAACCACTCATATGGCGTTGCAATAGACATAAATGCAAATATGAACCCATACGATTGCCAAAAGGCATTACAGATTTCAAAGAAAGACACTGAAGTTTGTATACGAACAACAGAAAGCCAGTTTGTTAAAATATTTGCAAAATACGGTTTTGGGTGGGGTGGAAGGTACAAAGACTTCATGCATTTCAGTTATTTTGACGGAAGATAATAAAAATTTATTATAAAACAATATGGCAAATTGCGGATTAAAAACAAAGACAGAACCAACATACAAAACAACACAGATTTCAAACGACGAAAGGCAAAACAATGCCATGCAAATAATGAAATCGCTTCTCTCATCCAATTTGGGCCTTACAGATTATATGGCAGCGGGGATAGTTGGGAACATGTGGGGTGAGAGCAAATGGAACCCGACAGCTTACACAGCAACAGACGCAGGGCAAGGGCAGTCGGGCGGTTTATGCCAATGGCATGACCAAGTGAACGGTAAAGGAAGATTTACCAACATGCTAAATTTTGCGAAATCAAACAACAAGAATTGGCAAGACCTCCAATTACAGATGGCCTTCCTAATAGATGAACTAAACAGTAAACAAAAAAATGCGTTATCGGCTTTAAAAAACACCGACAATGTAGATGATGCAACAACAATGTTTTGCAGAAAATTTGAAGTTTCTTCAGTGTGTTACCCTGACGGAACTCCGACCGATAGGATAAAGAAATCCAAGGAGGTTTTGGAAAAATGGAGGCAACAACACTAATTTCAATTCCTTTTTGCAGTATATTTGTACAGAACGAACATGCAAAATCGGATTGAAATGGAAAATAGTTATATAGGAAACATCATAACAAAGTACAGTAAAGACAAATTCCCTCCGTTATTCAATGTGACGGAGGATTTTTTATCGGCCGACATAAAATACCCCACAATTATAATAGGCCTTGACAGTGCAAGGGATAGAATACTTGATTTCTCAATATTAAGGAAATCATACGAAAACGACACACTATGGTGGACATACAAAAAAACAGAAAGAAGGTATGAGTTTGAGAATGACATGGAAAAATTTTACAGGTTCTGTATAGAGAAATACCTTTCAAGGACGCCATATTATTATTTGGACATAGCAAGGTATCGTTATAACGATATAAAAAGGATAATAGAGTGGGTTAATTCCGAAACCGAGAAAATATGCTTCCAAACAATGGAAAGCAAGTTCATATTCATTTATGACACGAAATTGAGCATTGTTTTCGGCTTGTCACTGACGCTTTGTGAGTATTGCGGTGTTAACAGAAAGAAGATAATATCAAGAATCAAGAAAAATCCGCAAAATGTATTCATATACAACACATCATTCATAGACAGGGATATACGCAACATAATCGGGAACAACACACACTACATCCTTCCGCTTGCGAAGATTTTTTCAAACAAGTAACTATTTATCTTTAACAAATATATGTGAAATTATGTTCAAGATAACAAACAGAAGAATAAAAAAACATAAAATTTGGAGACCTAAATCTATCTCTGTTTCCACAATACCTGTTTCGGAAACAGCGGTTGTGCAAGAACCTGAAAAACAGGAGGAACAAAAAGCGGTAGAAACAGAGCCTGAAACAATCGAGCAGGAATCCAAAACAGAGGTTAAAGAGGAACAGGAGAAGCCGGTCAAAAAATCGAAAAAGAAAAAAACAGAAGAAAAATAAGGATAAAAAAACATATAACAATGGACGAGAAACTTTTGAAGGCGCAGGAACTGCTCGGAGTCGAAGGGCAGGAGAACGAACCCGAAGTCAAATACGAAAGAAAAGAGAAAGGGCTTTATGAGAAAACCACAAGAAAACCCGTTCTTATAACCGAGGATAATAAAATCATGTTGAACGACTAACAAAATGGCTGTTGATATAAATTACATCAAGGAATGCAAGCTTGAGGACGTGTACAAGCGCATGCATCAAATAAACGAATACGTCATAACAAACGGAAGAACTTCCGAAGCCGCAGAAATGCCTCAGGACGACAACGGTATGGACCCGAACGCAATGCCACAAGGCGGTGATATGCAAGGTCAGGGTCAGGAACAGATGCCACCGGCCGGTGGTGACCCCGGAATGCAACAGCCCGACATGGGTGGCGAACAAATGCCTCAGGGACAAGAAGGAATGGAACAGCCCGCACAACCAGACCCTACAATAGGTACCGACGTTGAAGATACACCTACAGACGAACCTATAGTTGACGGCATTGAAATGGATGACGAAACAACGGTCGGTCCCGACGACGAGGTTATTGATGTTGACGACCTAACGAACTCACAGGAATCAACCGAATATAAGATAGACGGCGTTGATGACAAGTTATCCAAACTCCTCTCCATAGTTGGTAAGTTCGCAAATGCCATAGAAGCCAATGATGCCAAACTTGAGGACTTAAAAGCCGAGATAGAAAGAAGGAATCCCACTGACATTGAAAGGATTAACCTTCGTTCGCAAAACAGCCAACCATTCAACGTGAATCCCGGTGAATATTGGAGTGAGGTAAAGGAGAAGAATCCGAACTATCAGATTATTTCTGATAATGAGGTTTCACCGAACGACGAGGACAAGGTCTATACCATAACAGATGACGACCTCAGGGATTTCAACACAAGTGAAGTCGAGAAAAGTTTCTCTGATTTCCCGAGCGATTTACTCTCATATTTCAAATAAGAGAAAAGAGAAGGGAATTTTATAATCCGTCATTAAAAAAAATGACGGATTTTTTTGTTTGTATTATGAAATGTAGTATATTTATATAAACAATGTTTGTTATAAACATTCTTAAAAAAACGATGTAAGTTAAGTGTTTATACATTAAAAAATGTTCTTTGTTATAATTTGGATAATATTCACCTGTGAGGACAATCGCTCATCGGAATTTACATATGTAGTCGTTTGTAGTACCGCAGGAGAACTGTAATAGCAATAAATCCCTGAGATTCAGAGGCGGGGTTGTATTGGCTGAAAATTCACTAATACATAGGGTATAATCTTAATACTTAATGTTATACATATCTGAGAAGTGATATATGATAGTTTTAAAATAATCATAAAATAAAAGAAGGATAACATGACAGATTACAATGACAATTCACCGTTTGTGGTGAACGAGAAGAGACACACGCATGACGAAGGTTTCAAGAAAAAGGTTTTCGACCCGAAAATCTACCTTAACGTAAAACTCGCGGATGATGAGAAGAAAAGGGATGTCCGCATCAGGATTTTGCCTGCAAATCCCGGTTCGAGGAAAATTTCAACAGACATTCGTATCCACAGCATGAAGGTTTCGACAGAGGTTGCCAAAAGCGGCTTCAAGAGTTTCATATGCCTTAATGATTCTCACATAATGGGTGACGAAAGAGGATGCCCGTTCTGCAATGTTTTTGAGGATTACAAGACCGCGGCAATGAAACTTAAGGACCCTGACGGAAATGTGGTAAACACCACACAATGGAAGGCATTATGGAAGGAAGCCTACAGGCATGAGGCCAAGATAGCCCACATAGTCAGGGTTATAGATAGAGACCATGAAGATGAAGGCGTCAAGTTTTGGAGGTTCAACGAATGGGACAACGGGAAGGGATGCTACGACTACCTCAAGGAAATCTACAATCTTTACAATGAGGAGGCTGCAAGAAAGGCTTACGCGGCTGAATACAAGAAATCCCCGACATCAGAACAGCTTGCCGAGTATATGAAGAATGACAAAGGCGAGACAAGGGAATTCTACAACGTGTTCAACCTTGAAAACGGCCATGACATAAAACTCACCCTGACACACGGGGAGAACTCAAAGGACAGGACCGAGATTAAGATAATGGCCGAATTGAGCGAAAGCCCTCTTTCATATGACGAGAACGAAGTCTCGAAATGGGTTAACGACCCTAAGTCTTGGAATGATGCATATGCTGTGAAGAACTACGATTACCTTGAAGTTGTATTGAACGGCGGAGTTCCCGTATATGACCCTACAGTAGGCAAGTATGTGTCGAAAGAGGAGAGGGAAAGGAACGAAGAGGAGACGGAACGTGAGGCAGCCGAGGAGGTGCTTAATGTGATGGCTCCTGAAAACGGAAACACGGAGGACGAAGACCTTCCGTTCTAGCCTGTTTTTTGTTTAATTATTGCGGGGACAACAAATCCCCGTTTTTTATCATCATTGTTTAATTAAAAAAAATGTAAATATTATGAAACAAGCAGTAAAAAAAGGAGCCGGAGTAAAAAAGAGCGGACTTGCGGCTTTCAAAGAAAAAAAAGGGTTGTTATATACTGAAGGTGATGTGGTAACAACAACATCCTCAAACGCGGATAAACCGATGAGATGGTTATTGATGCCAGAGGCATTCACAAACGCATTGAAAATCAATTTTCCTTTAAATTATTTTTCTTTAGTTGTCGGTCATTCAAATACGGGAAAAAGCACTATTCTAAATCATATAATAGTTGCAGCACAAAAACAAGGTCTTACTCCTGTAATATTTGATACGGAGAATAATTTTGATTTCACCTATGCTATGGATATGGGTATGGAAGCCACACCTATATACGGTGACGTTGAGGTAGAAACTGTCGATAGTGAAACAGGTGAGATAAATGTAACAAAAGAACACCGAATTGTAAGTTATGATGGTAATTTCTTGTATTTCAACAATGCTATTTTAGCTGAGACTTATGGTACGAATGATTATAGTACAGGGAAAACAAATGGCAAGCCAAGAAAGGTGGCGGTTATAGAAGATATAGCATATTGTATTAACGAATTATTAACAGCTCAAGATGAAGGAGAACTTCAAACAGGACTCGTAATTATTTGGGACTCAGTTGGTTCCATAAACTGTTGGAAGAGTTACAAGAGTTCCTCAAATAATGCCATGTGGGATGCCAGTGCCCTGTCAGTTGCCTTCAATGGAATTATAAATGACAGGATACCTAGGTCAAGAAAGGTGTCATGCAAGTATGATAATGCGTTCATTGCCTGTAATAAGGTTTGGTTGGACTCCATGAAGAATCCAATGCCAGGAGCTCCCCCTGCTTTAGCCCTTAAGGGCGGGGCGTCATTTTTCTATGGAGCAAGACTAATTATACTTTGTGGCTCCCAATTAAGTGCCGGTGTTAAAAAACTGACTGCAACATCAAAGGGTTTGAATTACAATTATGCATTGCAAACCAAGTTGAAGGTTTTGAAAAACCAACTTCCAAGTCCATATACTGTGACATATGAAGGCGAAGTGATATGTACACCGCACGGCCTTATATCAAACGATAAAGACGAGTTGGATGCTTATAAAAAGAAACATATAAGCGAGATACTGAAACAACTGAATGCATCTTCTGACGGAACCGTAAAAGTTACAGACAGTGACGACATACAATACACCGTAGAAGAGGATGAATAAAATATGTACTTAAGATAAAGACAAAAACACAATGGAAATATTTTTCGAACAAAACAAGAATATTCCGAAATTAACGTTGTTTGAGTGCTATAACATGCTCGGCGAGGAAAGGCATCGCACTGATTTTCTTGATGGTATTAAAGCTTCAGTAACAAATTTTGCCATTGAAACTGTAAAATCAATGTTTGAGAACGGAAAGGATACGTATTCCGCGATATTCAAAGAGGAAAACAGATACTTTGATGAACTTCTTATGTATATAACACTGAACAGAAGGAAGGACTATTCAAACAAAAAATATACGCATGGGCAATTCTACAACGAAGACAGGATTGAGAACGGAAAACTCCATCTTCCCGAACTCGGGATCGTAATCGGCATCGGGGAGAATGGCGAAATACCGACACAATGGATAGAGCTTCTTGTTGACCATGAAATAAATCACCTTTACGATGAATGGCAGTGGCAATCCACCGGTCATGAACCGCTAACAAACAACAAGGAATGGAATTTTGGGGACGGGAAGTTCATACAGGAAAATTTAGGAAATAACGACAATAAGTTCGTTCAATCTTTAGCATGGTGTGTATACGCTTCCCTGTGGACTGAATCGAATGCATATCTTAATCAGGCCTTCAAGGAATTCGAAACAATAAAATTAAAACCGTCAAACATACATCAGAAGCTAAAGGCCACAACTTCATACAGGAACTACTCCAAACAAATGATAGATTTGAAATGGTGGCTCGGAAAATACGGTGAGGATGAAGTCAAGGAAATTTTAAGCAAACTCTTTAAGGATTACAAAAAGCTATCAATCCCTAAACCGAAAACAGGTGAAGATTACAGGGAAAGACTGATAAAATGGTCCGAGTGGATTTATAACAGGTTTATCAAAAGATATTGTGGCATAGCAAGTTTGTATATTGAAAGGAACGGAAAGAATTTTTCAAGATAGATTTTGGAAAAGATATCCTGAATGTAGTATATTTGGGAAAAGAAATAGATGTTAAATAATAACTTTTAAAATTTGAAAGAAAATGGAAAAAACGATTGAAGAACTCGTAAACGAGATGATTGTAATGCTTGAAGACTGTGTTGTAGACGCAGCCAAGTTCGATGGCGGCAACAAGGCCGCAGGAACAAGAGTGAGAAAGGCCATGCAGGAGATTAAAGTCGCCGCGCAGAATGTCCGTGAGACTGTAAGCGAAATCAGGAACGCGGAAAAGTAAGATAGAGTCAGATTTATTGTTGTTTGTTTTTGGGGATATGCCGACACAACCGATACCTCGGAGGATAATGGAGAAAAATCCTGAATTGGGCGCCAAGAAGTTCAACACACTCCTTATAGACGGTTCAAATCTAATGGAGGTGTGCTTTGCAGCAAACAAGACGTTATCTTCAGACGGGATAGAGGTTGGCGGCATATTCTCTTTTCTTCTTCAGTTAAAACTGATTCTGCGGAAAGGAAGTTTCAAATATGTATATTGCTTCTTTGACGGGGTTAATTCAGGGGTTATGAGGAATTCCGTGAACCCAGAATACAAACTTAACCGTTCGAAGACATACGATGAAGCGAATCTTTCCGAATACATGAAAGCTGTAAATGAAAAGGTAAGGTACATGCAAAAGAAGCTGTACAAGACGAGGGAAAAGACTGATGAGGAAAAAGAGTCTTTTTTCAGGCAGCGTGAGGTTGTTATCAAATGCCTTGACGAACTCTTCATAAGGGTCATGGAGTGTGACGGGACGGAAGCCGATGATTTTATCGGTTACTATGTTTCACACAAGAAACCCGAGGAAAGGATAGTAATAGTTTCAAACGACAGGGATTTGACACAACTCATATCGGAAGATGTAATTGTCTATGTGCAGTCCATGAAAGACTTTGTCAATACGAAGAACCACCGTTCTAAGATGGGTTACGACTACCACAATGTTCTTTTGAAGAAAATCATATGTGGAGACTCTTCAGATAACATAAAGGGTATAAAGGGTGTAGGTGAAACTACGCTTTTGAAGAATTTCCCTGAAATAGTTGAAAGGGAGGTTACGCTTGACGAGGTTATAATGAAAGCAGGTAAGATAAACGAGGAACGTTCAGCCGAAGGAAAGAAACCGCTGAAATGGGTGGAGAATATTGTCAATAGGGTGACCGAAGGGTGTCAGGGTGAGGATGTTTATGAGATAAACAGGAAAATAATAGACCTCAAAGACCCTCTGATGCCTTCTGAAGCAAAGGAACTCTTGGAGAGTTTCATGTATGCGCCAATGTCGCCCGACGGAAGGAGTTTTTCCAATCTTTACGACATATTATGTAAGGCCGGTGTTGATGAACTGAAGGACGAGAAGGCTTTCGGTAATTTCTTCAGTGATTTCAACAGCGTTATAGAGAATGAAACAAAGGAATGGAAGCACGCATGTGAAAATTTGTGATTTTCAATGAATCACGTGGTAGTTAATTTATTGTCAAACCAATAGAACACATATAATGGTTTTAGAAGAAACTAAAAAGGAAGTTAAGGTGGACAACAGTGCGTTCAGGGACAGGTTCAGGTTCCTTTTTTCGGCGAACGACAACATTGTCTGCGAAAGATTTTTCAAAATAAATTATTTCAACAACGCCTCTGTGTTTTCTGAAGAATTGGCTGATACCATAAGAACCATTTCGGACAGGATACAGAGGGACATGGAATCCAAAAGCAGGATTCACACGTATTACACAACACCGGGTAGAGTAAAGCTGACAGGTTTCACTGAAGACGGCAAAGGGTTTTCAAATCCAAACGCAACATACTTTGACCCGCCGAAAGAAACGTTAGTTAAGAATGGTGAAGAGAACGAGGAACTCAAGCCGTATGACATTACGTTCAAATTTGATTTCCAAATGGCTCAGACCATAGAGACCAATCCTGAGGATGGAAAACCGTCTTTTTCCAATTACAAAAGCATATATGCCGTGATTTGGGACGGAACCGTATATCCGAAGGATGTCAGGAACAGTGTTGACCTGTCCAATTCAATGGCCCAATACCGAAACGCAGACCTTACGTCAATGAGTTTCGTGAGAACTTTGAATTACAGGATGATACTCGGTAAAAGCGACCTTATATACGAGTCAATAAAGCGCATATGCGACACGACAAGCGGTGAGGGAAAATCTTATACCAATTATTCGTTCTACGGCACAGGAAAGAAGTATTTGGACAAGGATTTGGTCGGTCTTGAGCCGTACAACAACTACACCTATACAATTTATGTAAAACCCGAAGGCGAGTTGTTCTCAAAGCCTGTTGAATGTCCCGTATATGTCACGATTGACAATATATATGTGGCAAAGAAACCTGACGGAACATATTCAGAGCTTGTCAAATATGACCATGACTACACTTCAAAGAGAATCAAGTCGTGGGAGAACAAACTCAGGGACAAGACTGAGGCATATAGGAAAAGTTGCGGATTCAAGAACACTTTCAGAAGAAGCTAAATATTGTTTTTGATTATTGTTTTATTTTTTTTTTCATGCGCACCACACAAAACCAAAGTGGTGCGCTTTTAACCTAAATTTTTAGATAAGGAATGGCTAAAGCAAAGAAGTCTGTTACAGACTTGAGTTTTTTCAGTTACGATTACCAATGTTCCATATTGAAACTCTTCATGGAAAACGAGGAGTTTGCGTTGTCAACTGTTGACACGATGGATCAGAACCATTTCAGCGGAAGTTCGGAACTCAGGAAAATAGCGGCGGTTATAAAGGAAAAGGTTTCAAAACTCAATAGGTCAATATCATACGAAGAGTTGGAACTTTATCTTAAAACCACAGTGGATGATGCAATAACACTTGAAAAATGCATGGCTATCATCGATGAGAAGATGAAGCCCACAACATATACGGAAGGTGAGTTAAACACAATAAAAGAGGAATATCATAATTTCCTCGTTGCCATGGAAACCGTCAAATTGGGTAATGAAATAACACAGCTGAATAAGGACGGGGCAAAGAAAGAGGATGTTATGGCTGTTGTGAAAAAATATGATGACAGGACAACATTTGACGAGGTGATAGCCGAAGACCTTAAGATAGATAGAGAGGAGTTTCTAAGGCTTATCAGTCAGGAGAAATATGAGACAATTCCAACCGGTTGCAAATACCTTGACGAAAGGCTTGGCGGAGGAATGAGAAAGGGTGATTTTGGCATTCTTGTTGCAGGAACAGGCATAGGTAAAACATGTGTTACAAGTGGTTTCGCTGCATATGCGGCATGGAAAGGATACAAGGTGGCACACATTATACTTGAAGACAAAAAAGACGATATAAAGGACAAATACTTGGCTTATATCCTGAATGTCGGCGTCAATTATTTCAAGAACACAATCGAAGGGAGAGAATTGGTTACCGAAAGATACGACATGATAGGTGAAGAGAAAATATACAATACCCTATACGAGAACCTGAAGCCGATTTATGCCATAGACAGGAATGAAAAAATGCACCGTTTGTCTGTAAGGGACATAGACAATATGTTAACAAAACTCGAAAACGGAGGCTTCAAAGCTGATTTGGTTATCATAGACTATTTCGACAGGATAAAATGTTCGATAAGTAACATTGAGATATGGAGGAAAGACCAAATAATATCCGACGAGTTGAACGAGCTTGCTATCAACCATAACGTTGCCATGTGGGTTCCAAGTCAGGGAAACAAGACAATACAGGACAGGACGACAAGAATAAACATATCCAACATATCAGGCGGAGCATGGAAAGGTTTTACAGCACAAATCGTTGTCTCAATGCAGAAAAACCTTGAGGATTTGTCAACAAACATCACAACAGTGAATTTCCTCAAGAACAGGTACAACAACGATTTTACACCGATTTCAATAGAGTTCGACAATGGGACATGCCGTTTCGGAAAACTTGCCAACGACGACTCCGCAATATACGGAAACGATTCGGAGCAAGTGGCTGATACCGTGTTTGATGACAACAGAAAAAAGAAAAAATAATACATTATTTGTTTTATTGAAGTTTGAATATATATCTTTTACAAGATAAAAAAATAGAGTATGGATATCAGAAAAAGCAACGGAACCATCGAGGAGTACGATGAACAAAAATTAAAAAACACCATTTGTGCGGCTTATGAGGCTGTTGGTGAAAAATGCGAGGAAATGTTTTTGGACAACGCAGTACAGAACCTGTACCTGTATGAAAACATGTCAACCAACGAAATAAGAAGGCAGGTTGAGGAATGGCTTATGTCTGTTAATAAGAAAGCAGCCAAAGCTTATATAGAAAATTCAGTTTCTAGTAATGAACTAAAGAAAAGGGATGATTTTATAAGCAATTATATCAATGCAAAAAATGCTTCAAGCGGTTCAAAATATGATTCAAATGCAAATGTGGGGACAAAAAATATTGCAACATTAAATGCTGAAATACCAAAATTTGGTAATATAATGTTTAATAGAAAGAACACGGCGTCAAGAATAAGAAAGTTATACTCAAAAAAGCTTTCCAAACAATATATGCAAGACCTTGATAATCACATAATTTACAAGCATGATGAAAGTTCTTTTGGTATAAATGCACCTTATTGTGTTGCTATTCAGTCATTTCCGTTTTTAACGGACGGACTTAAAGGTCTTGGGGGATTATCAGCCGCACCAAAAAACATAGATTCTTTTTGCGGTATGTTTGTTAACTTGATATTTGCAGTTTCTTCACAGTTTGCCGGTGCTGTTGCATGCTCGGGTTTTTTCAATATGTTTGATTATTTTGCGAGAAGGGAATGGGGTGACAATTATTTTCTTGAATCAGATTCTTTTTATAAAATCGGTTTTAAATTAAGAAAACTTTTACAAAAAACACATTATTGGACTAATAATGTAAAAGAACTTTCCGAACATGATTTTGGTTGTGATGAGTTAAATAAACTTCGTGATGAAATAGTATTTGAAAGTAGTCGCCCATTAACCGAAATGGAATTGAAGGAATATATGGATAATGTTAAAGGCAATCCCGGTTATATTGTTAAATTGGGTGACGGCACAAGGACAATAAAGGGACAAATACATCAATATTTTCAACAGGTTGTTTACGGAATAAATCAACCGGCGGCAGCGCGTGGTTTTCAATCTGCGTTTGTTAATTTCGCTTATTTCGACAAACCTTATTTTGAAGGTATGTATGGTGAATTTTCTTTTCCTGATGGAACGAAACCACAATGGAGTTCAATATCTTTCATACAGAAAGAGTTTATGAAATGGTTTAACAAGGAAAGAACAAAATGTGTTTTGACGTTTCCAGTTGAAACAATGTCACTTCTTTATAAAGATGGTGAATATGTTGATAAAGAATATGCAGAATTTACAGCTGAAATGTTGTCAGAAGGCCATAGTTTTTTCATTTACACTAGTGATTCACCAGACACATTGAGTAGTTGTTGCCGTTTATCAAATAAAATTCAAGAAAATACGTTCACTTTTACGAATGGTTTAACTGGCGAACAAACAGGTTCAAAATCTGTTATAACATTAAATTTCAATAGAATTCTTCAAAACTATGTTAATGAACAGTGTAATGGAAACAGAAATGCCTTCAAAGAAAATAAAGAAGAATTTATGAATGGTTTTAAAGAATATTTAAAACCTATTTTGGAGAGGGTGTACAAATATCACACAGCGTATAACGATATTTTATGGGACTTGTATAAAGCTGAAATGCTACCTGTTTATTCTGCCGGTTTTATTCATCTTAATAAACAATATTTAACTTTAGGTATAAATGGCTTGAATGAAGCGTGGATGTTTTTAGGTGGTACATGTAATTATAACCCAGATTATTTATACTTCACAACATCTATAACAGGCTTGATGAAGGAACAGAATGCTGAACATAGGACAAAAAAAGAAATGTTTAACACTGAGTTTGTACCCGCCGAAAGTCTTGGTATTAAAAATTACAAATGGGATAAATCCGAAGGATACTGGGTACCTGAAAATAGGAATTGTTATACCTCATATTTCTTTTTGCCAGATGATAAGGAAATAAGTGTTTTGGACAAAATGAAATTACACGGTAACGATAACGTTAAATCTCTTGACGGCGGTTCAGCTTGCCATTTACAGTTAAATGAGCATCTTAGCTATGAACAGTATCAATATCTTTTGAATTTTGCGGGTAAAGTTGGATGTAATTACTGGACTGTAAACGTGAAAAATAGTGAATGTAAAGATTGTGGATACATAAGTAAACATACAATCACAAAATGTCCTAAATGCGGAGGAGAAAATTTTGATTATTGGACGAGAATAATCGGGTATTTAAGAAAGGTAAGCGACTTCAATGAAGGGCGTCAAATAGAGGAAAGCAAAAGGTTTTATAGTGAAAAGATTGAGTAATTGCTATTCGCAATTTACACACCGTTTATTCTTTTTTTAGTATTTAGTATATTTATTAGTAAACTAAATACAATTAATATGAAATGTGACAATATTGATATAGAAAAATTCCGTGATGAATACGAGAATAAATTGATGACATTGACAGAGATAGCTAAATCATATGGAGTGTCGTATTCAAGTATTAGAAGGTTTGCGTTAAGCAATGGAATAGAATTAAGAAAAAAGGGTGATAATGGTAAACCGAGGAAGGTAAGCCCTTCCCCTTTTAAGCAAGAAATAAGTGATGAAAGAATAAAAACATTAAAAAAACTTTTTGCTGAAAATATTCCAATAGCTAAAATAGCAAATGAGTTGAATGTTGGGAGACGTGCTGTCGAAAGAAAGATATCTGAACTGAACTTAATGAGAAGTAAATCCCCGAATTCAAGAGAACAATATGACAAAAAAAATGATAAAGAAATAGTTGAAATGTATGAAGGAGGAATGTCTTCTGTTGAAATAGCAAAAGTTTTGAATGTAACCCATAAAACAGTACAGAATCATTTAAAACATTGTGGGATCAAATTAAGGACAATATCGGAAGCTCACTTTTTGAGTAATAAAAAAGGTTTTCCGAAAGAACTTTTATCGTTTGAAGAGCTTTATGATATGTATGTCTTGAAAAGAATGTCCAAAAAGGCTATTGCAGAAACTTTGAATGTGAGTCCGAATGTGGTTAATAGATGTTTAAAAAACTTTGGTATAAAAATTAGGGGTGTTTCCGAGTGTAAGATAGGTCTTATGACAGGGGAAAAACATCCAAACTGGAAGGTGGGGTAACTTCGTTATATATAATGTTACGCGAATACTTCGGAAGAACTCAACAAAAAGTTGCAATTAAGCGGGATGGGTACAAATGTAGGATGTGTGGTTCTAAGAAGAACTTGCAAGTTCATCATATAAAACCTTTCAAAGGAATACTTGATACAATCATATCCGAACACCCAGAATTAAATGTTGAAGATAATAAAATGGCTATATATGATATAGCAAGAAATGACGAAAGAATGAATGATTTAGATAATCTTATTACATATTGTAAAGATTGTCATTTATATAAAGTGCATAAATATAAAAAGAGAAATATTGAGTGATTTATGTTAAAATACGTTGATGAAAGCGTTGTTTTTGAGGAAATACCTGATATGGTCACGCTGACAATATCAATAAGCAATTGTCCTTATAAATGTAAGGGTTGTCATTCGGATTATTTGCAGAAAGATATTGGTGAGGAACTTACATTTGATAAAATTGATTGGCTTATTGAAAAGAATAAAGGTGTAAATTGTTTTCTTTTTATGGGGGATGCAGGTAAATTTGACGAGGTTTGTGATTTTTCTGAATACATAAGAAAAAAATATCCCGAATTAAAACAAGGCGTTTATACTGGCAATGTTGAAATTCCGAAGGGGTATGGGGAACACTTTGACTTCATTAAAACGGGTCCCTATATCGAAGAATTCGGGCCGTTAAACAAGAAAACGACAAACCAAAGGCTATATGAGGTAAAAGACGGAAAACTTAATGATGTTACATACAGATTTTGGAAAGAGATTCTATAATATTCTTTAGCTTGCAAAAACATTTTAAATGGTTTATATTATTATTAATGATATAAACCATTTTTTATATTATGAATATTTATCGCATATATGCCTAAGATTCAAAAATATGGTATCAAGTTCCCGATAACGGTGATATCGGATGAGAGGAGTTTGTTTGACACCAACACATATCAGTCCGACAGTGTCAAATCAGAACTCCTGCATATTATTTTCACCCCAAAGGGTCAGAGGTTGAGAGACCCCGAGTTCGGCACAAACTTAATACAGTACATATTCAATCCTAACGACACGCAAACATGGGATGATGTTGTAACTGAAGTGAAAGACGCGACAACAAAATATCTGAAAGACTGCAAAGTCAACAATATTCAAGTCATGGAGGGTGAAGACGGGAGCGAGCTTTATGTCGAGCTGACATATTCGGTTTGGAACGGCGGCAAGATATCCACATACAAATCATTGACAAAGATTTAACAGACAGACATGGCGGAGAATCAGATACAGTACACCAAAAGAAATTACGATGAGATAAGGAACGCCCTTATAGAGATCACAAAGCGTTATTACGGGGATATTTTCAACACGATAAATGACGCTTCGATAGGCCAATGGATAATGGACATCAACTCGGATATTTTCGACATATTGATGTACAACATTGACAGGGCTTATCAGGAAACGAGTATAGATTCCGCAAATAGCAGACAATCGCTTTTGAATATAGCAAAGAGCCTTGGGGTAAAAATACCGGGTCCAAAAAGCGCGTTAGTCGAGGTTGAGTTGTCATGTATACTGCCTCTCAATACAAGCGCTGTACCGGGTAGTTCGGACAATCTTGCCATAGCTGACGAAAGTTATGCGCCATACATAAAGAGAGGCAGCCTGTTCACAGACGGAAGGAACACGTTTGAGTTGATGGAGGATGTGGATTTCAAAACACAGTTTGATTCAAACGGGATATCAAACAGGCAGATAATCCCGAGAAGGAATTCAAACGGAGAGATAACAGGGTATAGATACAAAAAACTCGCAATAGCTTCAGCGGGGCAAAGTAAAATATACAAGAGGTTCATAACAAACAGCGACATAGCTCCGTTTTTCAGTGTCACTTTGCAAGATGCCAACATATTGGGAGTTGAGAGTGTTATATTGAAACAAGGAAGGACATTGGGATTTAACCCCACTGTTGCTGAATTCTATGTTGACGAGGAAAGTTACGAAGACAAGGAAGGAAAGCCTACCCAACGTTTTTTTGAGGTTGATAACCTTATAGACCAATACAGATTCGGTTATGAAGAACAGGAAGTTGATTCATCGGATGGAAAATATACATATTACTCACCCATTTGGGATGTAATAGACACGGTTGAAGTTGTGGGTGATGATGAAGAAACAAAACTCGAACCAATAAGAATGGCGGTAAGAGGCAAATGGAAAAGGTTGAAAAACAAATTTGTCACGGAATATACCGACAATGGGAACTTAAAACTCATATTCGGTTCCGGACTTAGGAACAAGTATGGCAATATACCTGAGATTGCGGAAGATTATACACAGTATCGCATGAGCCGAATGGAAGCCAACGACTATATGGGTGTTTTGCCTGAACCGAACACAACAATGTACATATTGTACAGGACAGGCGGTGGTGAAATGAGCAATATAGGCGCCAACACACTGACCAAGATATTGTCGCTTGCATATGCCATAGACGGAAACTGCAACGATCCAGAGGATACAAGGAAGAAATCGGATGTAAGGGCTTCTATTGCAGTGACGAACCCGTCACAGTCGTATGGTGGAAAGGACGCTCCAAGTAATGAGGAAATCCGTTTCATGACAAAATACATATCAGCGGCACAAAACAGATGTGTGACGATATCTGATTATTATGCGAGATTGATGGAAATTCCGGCCAAATATGGGCTTCCGTTCAGATGCGGTGTTGTAGAGGAAAACAACAAAATTGTCATATACACATTAGGTCTTGACCCTAATGGTTATCTTACAAGCGCATTGGCTGAAAGGGTTGCTGACAATATGAAAGAATATTTGTCAATGTACAAAATGTTGACTGATTTTGTTGAAATACGCTCCGGCCGGATAATAAACATAGCTTTCGAGATTGATATATATGTTGATAAGACATATGATAAGAGTGAGGTTTCAAAACGGATAATAGAAACCACAAGGGATTATATGGATATAAGGAGACACCAAATGGGTGAAGACATATTCATAGGTGATTTGGAAAAGGAAATATCGAAACTTGACGGAGTACAGAATTTGATTGATTTGAGATGCTACAACAAGGTTGGAGACGGTTACTCTGAAACACAGATTTCCCAACAGATGGTTTCGAACGGTGACACTTTCACGGATGAGGTTGACTTGAGGGAGAGCGACAAGACACTGTTCTCCGAAGCAGGATGCATGTTTGAAATAAAATACGCAAATGACATTCAAATCAATGTGCGTGAAAGAGAATAAGCGAAAACTTTTCAATAAAGACAAAAGCACCTTGATAATAAGGTGCTTTTTTATTATATTTTATTGATTAACAATCAATTTAAAGAAATATGGGATGTAATTGTAAGAAAACGTCTGATGCTTCGGCCAAATATTCGGACGATGGAAAAACGCCGTTAAAGCGTTTAACCGGTTTTCCTTTGGTTTTGGGCTTCATAGGCAAGCTTTTCATATCAATTTTGGCGTTTGGGCTAATTATTGTTATATTGCCGTTCTTCCTGTTGTATGTGTTTTTCTGCATTATAACAGGAAAAGGTATAAGGATTAATTTGAATAAGCTGTTCAGAATCAATGCAAAACGAAAATAACTCATACAGAATAAGGACTGAAGTCGGAAATAACGCGCCGAACGTTTTGAACGTGAAGCTCAACCAATCGTTTGAGTTTCTCAACATATTGTCCTTGAAGATAGGACAGGAAAACCTTTATAAGGTTCCGGCAGCACCGTACGGTGTTGTTTTGGGGCGTGTTTTAGCGAATCAGGCATACGGAATAGAAAACGCCAAAGTTTCCATATTCATACCGAAAGACGAAACGGTATTCGAGGTCAAGGACGATATATTATATGCATATTCCTCAACAACATCATTGAATTATGACGGGGTGAGATACAATCTATTACCATCATATGTTGATGAAGCGTGTCATCAAAATGTCGGAACAATGTTCGAGAAAGAATATGTTTTGGACAACAATGATGTAATCAGGATATTCGACAAATATTACACTTATACAACAAGAACAAACAGTTCGGGAGATTATTTCATTTATGGTGTACCTGTTGGTCAGCATACACTGCATGTTGATGTTGACCTTTCCGATATAGGTAAACTTTCAGTTCGCCCGCATGATATGATAGGTCAAGGCTATAACATTGGTATGTTTGAAAGCCCGAACAAGTTCAAAGCGGACAAGAATCTGAACATGCTTCCTCAAATAAAGTCGCAGGACAAGCCGATACAGGTATATCCGTTTTGGGGTGACACTTCAGATGATGACACAAACGCTATGATAACCCGTGCGGATATAGAAATAGATTATAAGTTTGAGCCTACTGCCGTCTTTATGGGCAGTATAATATCCGACAAGGGAAGCAATTCAATTTCCCACAAATGTGTACCTGACATAAGGACAGGTAAAATGTCCGAACTTTCAACAGGGCAAGGAAAAATAGAAATGATAAGGAAAACCTTTGACGGTAGGGTCGAGGAGTTTTCAGTGAATGGAAATCAATTGATTGACAACAACGGGGTATGGTGTTATCAGATACCAATGAACCTTGATTACGTAGGAATGGATGAGTTTGGTAACATTGTTCCAACAGACAACCCCGAGAAAGGGCTTCCGACAAGGGCGCGTGTCAGATTCAGGGTTTCAATGGACGAAGACCCGATGGATGACAGTGCAAGAAAACGCGCCAAGTTCCTTATTCCAAACAACCCAAGATTGACTGATGATTATCCTGAATTCAAAAAGAGCCATGAGGCTGATTACAATTTCGGAACGTTCACAAAAGAAGAAAGTTACAGGGACTTGTTTTGGAACAATGTCTATACAGTAAAGAGCTACATACCAAGATTACAGAGAAGAGGAACAGCCAATACGAAGAAATTCACGGGCATTAAGATGGTCAACCATTCAGGTGACAACAATCCGATGCCGTATAACAACCTCTCCATAAAGATGAATTTCATGTACATCTTCCTGTGTTCTGTCATGACAGTTTTGATGAATTTCATATATGTGTTGAACAATGTGCTGAGTTTTATCGGTAGGGTTTTGATTAATGCGGGTATAGCGTTGGCTACTTTTAGTTCGGGAACAACGGGTATAAATTGTAATGAAGATGATGACAATGATGAAGAAAAACCCCAAAAACCCTTATTAAAAGCCGGCGTTGATTTGGTTGTTGCAGGTATGAAGTGTGTGATAAGGATAAATAATGATATATGCAGCGAAAATGCAACGCCTGATCAGTATATTATTTTGGGAAATGAAAAAATTATTAACAAATGGCTTCAAAAGATTGGAAAAATATGTGTTAATGAAAAACACAAAAAGGTTTATGACAGAATAAAAAGTTCCTGTGCTTTTGAAAAAATTGAAATTGGCGATGAAGGTGAGACAGTTGACGGTTGCGCCTATTATAATATTTTAGGCGGTGAAGATGGTGTAAATGCAAGCAAACCCGAGTTTGTTATGAATTGTGTGCAAAACACTTTGGCACAGGAGAATGAAGTCACCTCATTTAATTTTCATAACGATTGGATAAACGGTGTGTTGTATGCACCGTTGTGGTACAGGAAGATTAAACCAAGAAGGAGGGTTAGAAACACAAACCTCTCAACCAACAAAGTTGATGATTGGTGTAATGGTGAGAGTCATGTTGATTCGGCATATACGGGAAAGAAAGTCAAGAGGGTTAAGTTATGTCAAACCTGCGCCCAACAAAGGAATTTCACCCCGAGTAATGCAAACAGACAAAAGATAAATCCGATAGATAAAGTTATAGCCGAAGGTTCGGCTCCAAAAGACGGTTACAAACTTGAACGTTCGTGTTACGGTTTCAAATGTCACAGAAAGGTCACTTCTCTTATACGGGTTGATGACGGAATAATAATCAGGAGAGAGACCAAATACGGGGAATATGTTTATTATTATAAATCGTTGGAATATGGTGAAGACAAGTTCAAAAACATATTAAACCCTTCCAAAAACGGTGAAGTTAAGTTGCTGTTCGCTACTGATTTGGTTCTTTTGGGTAGTCTTAACGATTGTGACACAAATGGAACACCACAATTCTTCAGACACCTAAACGAAACAACTTATCAGATGCCGCCTGATTTATTGTCGCTGTCATGGAATACCATTGATAATAAAGTGACAACAAACGAAATTGAAAACAACAACGATGAATATGAAGAAATAGACAGTGGTAGTGTTGAAACCGAATTCACGGGAGCTGACTACGGAAATGTTGGTTATGATCAGTGGCATCCGGAAGGAAAAAAAGAAAAGTATAACGATTATACATACAAAGGGAGTAATGAATATAACAACGGAGGTTTGTTTTATGATTTAACATGCAGCAATTCGTTTGTTTCCCCGAAGGGTTGCGTAAACATGTCGAGGATTTGTGAGTTCGGTGTTTCATTAGACCAATCGATGAATTTGATAGGAAACGACGGAACACTTCAACATATATCACCCGATGGGTTTGTTTCATATGACGAACTGTACAATATGGACGCACGTTCAATGTTTTCCACCATGAACTGCAACAACCTAAGGGAAAGACTAAACCCAAAAACGGGATATAAGGTTTACGATTTCAATTACAACTACCCCGAGAATTTTGACGGTACTCTCAAAAACCTTATGAAAGACGTTCCCGTAAATATATCGTACAGCGGAAACAAAAACCTTGAAAGAAGCAGCGATTCATATCTGAAATTCAGATACGGATTTGATAAAAACAACTTTGTTGTCGCGTTTTATGATGACGAAGATTCTGTCATAAGAAATGGTCATACAAGCGCAGGAAAAGGTGGCTATACCCTTAAAAATGTCAGGCGTTTCCCAAGATATGAAAACTCATTCTATTTCTATTTCGGATTGAAGAGCGGAAGCACTGCAATAAATCGTTTCATGGAACAGTTTTATGCTGATTGCAGAAATGATGAAGAAGGTTCTAACGCAATCAAGATAGATTACAGACCAAACGGTTGGTGCGAGGATGGTATTGAGAACACAAGGGACGGTTACATTTCATTTGATTTGACAAACGTTGAACACCCATGTGTGATAACTTTCAATGAATTAACGGAGGGTGAAACTTTTGACAGGACATACACCGATATATATAGTTACAAACTATATATCGGAGCCTATAATGATGATTTGGAAAACGATGGTTACGAACGGTTATATGTTGATGCTGCTACACAAACAAAACAAAAACCTGAAGATGAAGCGTTTTCTGAAGATTATATAGCCCCATCATTGCCTAATGGAAGATATATTATAACCATTACGGATGTTTCAGGTGAAGAATATCGTGAGAATGCTATGTTTTCAAGAAACAAAGTCCAATTCAATACAATGGTTACACATTTTACTTTGTCGAACGGCGAATTGGAGAACAGGTTTCCTAACACAGACGAACATTCAACGTATTATTACACCGCTTCAGACACAACACCTTCGGATAACGTAGAGTTGGTCAGGGAGATAGGTGGTTATGTTGCTATTTCAGATATAAACGGTGAATACGGCAGCATGACGGACAATTTCATAATAAGGGTAAGTTCAGGCGTTGATTTGCCCGATTACTATGGTTCCGAATATAAGGTTATAAACGGAAATGTCTCATATGGCGGCATTAAATACATATCAAACAATAACGGGGAGTATGTTTTCGGTTTGCCGAAAGCAAATGTACAATATACTATAACCGTAACGGAATATTGCCCGCTTACCGAAACCGAATCAAGAAATTCAGTTTCGACAAAGGTTACACCTGAAGAGCCAATTCCGTTCAAGATGTTTGTAAACGGTATTGACAATACAATACTTTCCAAATTCAGAACGGGTTATATAAAAGATTCTAACGGCGTAATCAAATCCCCATATTATGGTTACAACGAGAATACGGGTGTAAGCAAAAATGAAGTGATAGGTTGGCTTGATATCGGGAAAGTTGGTGTTTCAAAATTATTGGAGTATCCGCCAATTGAAACACTGGGAACATATTCTGGTGCTGTAAGTAATGCTGTCGAAGCGCTGAAGCCACATGATTCGGATGTCTATTCTTTCACAGATGAATACTATTTTGACGAAAGTTATGTGGACATGGAAATAGAGGTTTATGATGAACTGCCAACACCACAAGAAACCGGTTATGCAAAATATGTAAAAGTAAAAACAAATGACGATTCGTTTGATGAGACAGCTTATATATGGCAATACAGTCAATACAGTAATAATTATCAGCCGAAGTTGGATGATAACGGAAATTATGTTAGCACGCTGACATTGCAAGAATATTATGAAAGCGGGTACAGCAATTGTGTTGATGTTATAGATGCTATTAATGTAGTGATACAAAAAAGGTTAGACCTTGTATCCTCAATGTTTGATGCTTTTTGTATGTATGAAGATACAGATGGCGGAAAACCCATTTCAATAACTTACCAAACAAACGCCATTCCGGTAAAAACCCTTGTTTATTATGTACCCGATATTATTTTCACAAACAATATAAGCAACAGGGTGGACGGTGTTGTTACAGATGGAATTGGCACTCCGACTTTAGTACCTTACGGTTCATATGTCATGTTGGATGCAAACAAAGAGGAAAATACAATACAATCATTCGGATTGCCTACAATATCCAAGAGTTCAGACAACACAAAGCCTGTTTTCACAAAAATGGTTGGAAATTTATATAAAAAACCTCCGTATTGTGCTATAAAAAATCAAATGGGCATGACAGTACCTTCTGAAACAGGAACCGTTCCGTTCGGAACCAACAGTATTGCAGGTGCTATGAGCGAAACGGAAGGTGGTATGGATTCGATGTTCGGTTTCCATATTATAGACAAACGTCCCTTCACCAAATTAAATGTATGGCTTCCCATAAAGAATTATCCGATACACTGGCCGGATATTGATGACACAAACCCAACACCAATAAACGGCTTAAGGAAGGGTTCGTATTTTGACATGGACGGTTGTGTTTCAGGCTATCTTTACAACTGCATTTCTACATCATCAAACAGAATCGCTGAATTTTCCAAACAAGATGCCGGTAAGAATGTTAATTTTTATACAATCACAACCAAGACGGATGACATAACAGGGGTTCAAATTCCTGATGAATATGCGGTCCCGACAAAACGTCTTATGTATGGCGATGTATATCCACAAGATTATGTGTATTCATACAATGATTTTATAAAGACGGAAAATCCGTTTGAAGGTTTTGATTCGGACAGTATTGACACAGGTGGAGTAAACACCACATATCGTTATATACCATTTGATTCTGAAACAACGTTTCTTACAGTGGAAGACTCTAAGGTTTTATACCAAAAGAATCTAAACTCTTCTTCAACGTTCGGTTTACCGGAAGACACATTGGTTTATAACGGGGCTACGATAAACCCTGTTTTTACCAATATGGACGCAAAAGCCCCTAATTATATGATTTGTTCGGTTAAAAATCCGATATATCAGAAGGTTTATGACAATTCACCGAATCTTATCGAGAATGGTGTGAACATGACGTATGGAAACAGGTTTCTTCTTCCTCAATATCCAATAATTCCTAGTGACGAATCTGTTACAAGTGTCTTTATTGTTGGCTTTGCAAACAACGGGGAATATCGGGCAATATCACCGACATATGAAGTATCCAAGGTTTATGTTGAAGCATATTCAAATCCTGCTGTTAATGGGTTGACCGTGAACCTTGTATACAAGGCAGACGAAGAATTCCGCGATTATTATCTGAGATATTATCCGCATGAAATAATTGTTGAATTTAGGGAAGTAATGGGACAGTACACACAAGACATATATACCCCACAATGGGATTATGAAAACAATGATTATATTTTCCCTGACCCGGAACTTATATATTCTGATATGAAAACGGTTAAATCGGGTACATTAGAAGGAAAATACAATGAATTGTATCAGGACCCCGTTGGAAACAGGCGTGAAACATACATTTTCGAAGGGATAGGTGAGGGTAGTTATATTGACATGAAAAGTGTTGTTGTGAAGATTAAGGATGTTACGGGCATAATAAGATTGACAAAACCGTTTGAGGCGTAATGAAAGAGATACGTTTAACTTCGTCGGATTCAATATCTTCAATAAACGAAGAGCAGAGTGTCAGCATAGAATTAAGACAGACAAGCAAAAAGAACACGTTGACAGATATAAGTGCTGTTGTTGATGCATATGAAACTTATCAGCGTGAATCGTCGGCTTCTACAAAGTACAGGCTGACACTTACCATAAATCCGTTCTGTACAAACGTATTGTTTAATACCTGCACAGAAATAGTGGCAAATGACGGCGCTTATGAAACAACAACACAAGGACAGCCTGAAATAATTGTTGTTACAGACAGGGAGCCTTCAAAATTACCTTCAAATGTTTTTGCTAAAAATGTATGTGGAAGATTAAACGGTTTAAAAAGGGCCTATATGGTTGACAACACGGAATATTCGAGTGAAAATATAGGTTTCACTTACTATCCCGGTTATGATATATTTGGCAACCACAGGCTAAGAAACTTGTCGTTCAGGTCGGTAATACCGATAACAGGAGGAACATCCAACCAAAAATACAACACAATAGAGGACACGATGCGAAACATTGACGGCACTCCGGTTAAATTCGTTCCTAGGATGGATTATGGAAACACAACCTTTATAAACAAACATCTTTATGATATTTCAAATATATTGTCAATGGAAAACGGTGAATCTGTATCAGCCAACCTAACAAACCAAAATGGTTGGTATGGCTTCTACAATAATTCATCGATAACACCAAAGAAGATTGGCAACAAGGCAGTTGTTGAGAGAGACGACAACCATGTTATAAACAACAAGGGAAATTGTGAGTTTGTTGATATGTATCCCGACAGGACGCTTTATTCCTTCAACCCGAAAACGAATCCACACAAAAGAAGAATGGAAAAGAATTGGGATATATGGCTGACATATCCGTATGAGAATTTCTATCATCATAATTTGGTCTCAAACATATATGCAAATGACGGAACTTCAGAAGCTGACAAGAAAGCAAACGCGCTTCTTATAATGCATGCGAAAAGTCAGATAAACAGAAACGGAATGAAGGGAATTGAATTCAGGACGTTTTGTAAGCACAATTTGTCTCCGAACGATTATGTGCAAATATATTACTCACATGATAACGGTGTGCATTACACGGCATGTTCCGATTTTTATAGGGTTTCATACATCGGTGACATGAAAAACGAAAACAAAGGCTACTACTTCGCCACGATGGATTCAAACATTTTATCTGAGGTTTTTTCGGATAAAATCATACACTATTTTTACACGGAAACCCCTATTCCACCGGTTCATTACAGAATCGTAAACGGGGACATAGATGAAATTCCACAAAATAACGATAACACCGATTCGGATTACGAGCCGAACATTTGCAGGTATTTTTATGACACTGCAACCACGCTACCGAACGTGACATGGGATTCAGAGAATACTGTTGATGAGTTTCCGCATGATGTCCAAAACGGGCCTCAATACATACGTAAGAGAATTCCGAATGCATATCAATATTTTAAGTATGAAAACGAAACGTACAATATATTGGATAATGATTTTAATTCTGGTAGTGAAAGCTTTGGAAATGGGAATACGTTTGACGACATCCCTGTGGGATACATAAGCGACTACATAAGGGTTCATCAGTATGAATACTATGAGGCCACTTACAAGTTTTATGAACAGAAAGAGGGTAATGTCGATGAGATTGTGAATAAAGCTTTTAAGAATGACATATCACTTCGTTTTGCCAAGATTTCAAATGGTTTGAAGTGCGAATATTATATAAGGAAGTTCAGAAAACTCCCCAATTTTACCTATAAAAAGGAGGAAATGGATGATTCTGTAATTAAGAACCATATAAAGTTTGACGAATATGTTGAGAAAAACGCGACAAAAGACGGAAAACTTCGCAATTTTTCATGTGAGGCGTATCCTTTGGCGTTTGCAAACACAATTTACGGTGATCCGATAACACAGTACCAGTTTGTTGACACAATGGACATCTACGGGATAAAGGACAACCTGAACAGGCCCATAACCGAAATGTACGCCACGGTGGTAAAGAAGAATGTCGGTTATGATGACTGGTACAACAAACATAAATATTCGGATTATACAACATCAGACGGAAAGCTCCATAGGATTGAATATTCACATTGTTTCGGTAAAGTAACAAGCGGTTTTGAATTTATGGCTGATGAAACCGACGATTCAAAAGACAGGGAAAGAAAAGCCTTCTTATCTGACTCATCCCTTATAACAAACATTCCGTCCTCATGGGAGGGTATAGAAGGCGAACCGCTTGAATGGTGGGGTGATATAAACATGAAGAATGGGATTACGGAAGGTGTGCTCGAAGATGATGTTGAATTTTTCGGTGATGTTGTTGAATACAATCCGTTCACGGTTTCCGAAACAAGTCTATCAGACGTTCATTTAAGGTTCAATACAGCCCAAAGGGAAAACGGGAGCAAAGAAGATTACACGTTCACGTATAAAGAGCTCATTGGTGATGATTACACCGGTCAATTTGAAACAGAGGAAAAGAAAGAAGGAAGGTCGATATTATGCCCTGAGGGATATCACTACAAAGCACATTACAATATCCCATTAAGGTCTTTTGGCAACGACATAAGACAGTCATCTCACTATTCAATGGGTGTCATATCAGCCGAGCCTGTGCAGATGGACGGTATTTTCATTAAATTGAAAACAAACCAAAAATACAATTTCGGTTCAGGCAACAATATATTCATATGCAACGATGCCGAAGGGCTGTGGTACAACAGTTCGATTGTTTCGTGTGAAGACAGTACAACATTCATAATAAATCCTATATCAAAGGATGTGGTGAAATACGAGGGTAAACCTTATTTGGATTGGATAGAGACCTGTGAATTGATAAACGGTGGCAAACTAAGAATAAGGGTTGTGAATGAAAGCATACCTGACTATGCAAGAAACATTGGTACAAATCTTTTTTTGTGGAGGGATATAGTCTCTGCTTCGGAAAGTGAAAATGATGTTTTGTCAGCTTATCCTTTTGCAAATGGGGCGTTGTATATTGACAAATCAATAAACTTCTTCCTGAAAAGACAAGACCCTGAAGGTTTGGGTAATTTGTATTACATGGGAGAAGATGGGAAGTTCCCTGACGTTGAAGGCAAAACTTTAGTTGAATCTAATTATGAATATATCCCAGAAACAGATTTCATATGTTAAAATACAGGATAAACACCAACATACAGTCAGCAAACGTTACGGAAGTCCCGCTGTTAAGACGGGAGATTTCCGGCATTGGTGATGATGACAGGTTTGTTTCCGTCACCTGTTATTATGATGGTGACCTGAACATAAGAAAAGACAGTGTCATATATCTGAGGGAATATTACAATACACAACCATTCAGTGATAAAGAAGGGGAGATAAAACTTCTTGAGTTGAAACCGGAGATAACAGAGGCAAATATAGAATACCGTTACTTTGTGTTTAACATGGGCAAATACTTCAACTTGTCCATATCGGCCATAGAAGCTTTCGATGAGGATAATTTGGTTAGGTTGCGTTTTATTTTTGAAACGCCGCATTATTTCAGAGAAATCGATGATGAAATCGGTTTCTATATTGATTTTTATGACAGTGAAGGGAACATGTATGAGAAATATTTCGACGGATGTGAGATAGAGGACGAATATTCTTTGATATGGTCATACGACAGTACAAGCTCGTTTATGGATTTGTTCATGTGTACCGTATTCAATAAAGACACGTATACTTTTGTCGGATATGAAGGAAACGAAAACTCTGTTTTAGTTGATGAAATACCCTCGATCGCTTGTTTTACAGACGAAGTCTATCTAAAAAAGAAAGTTACCTCCGATTGTGATGACACTTATGAATATTATGAAAAGGAGTGCAACAACGGAGACATATCTTCTTTAATAACATTCAGGGAACAGTTTCTTACTGATTATGATGTGTATATGGAAACGGGTGACATACGAATTACGTTACCACTTTCGCAAATGCATGACACTTTGTTGTTAAACGAGGATATTGTCATGAACAAATATGTTCAAGATGAAATCCTTTTATCGACAAACACTTCGCCTGAAATGGAAAAATATGTATATCACCCTGTTTTTATCAAAAAAGCTAAAAATTTTGAAACCGAGGACATTTACAAAATAAAATTCAACCTTCATTTCAGACAGCACAGAGGCGACGATTGGAAAGCTGAAGACAACACGTTTTGGAATGGTGTTGACAATGAGACAAAGGAATTGGAGAAAAGGCTTGACGCCGCGTATGGAAAGAAATTTTTCACATATTATGACAAAAGCAAACAATCAGACTTATTGTCATATCTCGGGTTCACAAACAATGATGTAAAATTCCAAAAGAACAAGTTGAAAAAATCCTTTTTGAGACTGATGTGGTATGATTCAGACATTTCCACCCGCCAAAATCTGCTTTATTACGCAAACGTATATCTTGACGGAGGTAAATTGTTTCTGAAATATATGAACAACAGTTCAACTGAAGGTTATGTTCTTCCAAATATGGAAAAAAAGGTTGTTTTCACAGGCGCAAGGGTAAATATGGAATACGCCCCGGAAGGTTTTGTCAATATGACCGATGACGAAATAGAGGAACACAGGCTTTCCTCACAGGTTTCAATAACAAACATATATGATTCAGAATCATCAAGCGAAGGGTACAATCTATATCTTTGGGCTGATAGTGAGAAAAGGGAAATGCCTGACGACATATATCTTAAAATAGAATTCAATCATGCCGGTTATGGCAGGACAATACCTTTTTTCATGCCGTATTTTGACTACGAGAAAGAAGGTAAATATGGAATAAAGACGTTTGAGGAGATAATGTATGATTGGAGGGTCGGAAACGGTTACGGAATAAGGAAATTCAACAAATACAGCTATATACACTTCAAATGCCATTATGACAAGGAAAATGACAGAAGGGTTTATTATTTGGACCCCGAAACATATGGGGATTGGGCTTTTTATGGAAACAAGACCAACGATGACTCTTCCCCGAACGAATTGGAAATAAACCTCTACGAAGGCAAAGTAACATTTCTAAACGAAAACGACGAATGAGACAATACAGGTTTGAAACAAGTATGGAGGATATGACATCAAGGGTACCAGGCATGTTTGCCTACCTTGAGTTCAATGAGGATTGGACAACAACGTTGCATCCGGCCACGGATTCATATGTAGGGTCTTGGGGTAAGGTTGTTGAGAATATAACCCTTCCGTGTGGCACAAGCCTATGTTCTTATGCCCAATTGAATAACGAACCGGAAAATCATATATGGACAGAAGACGAGACTTATTCATATGATTCGGATATGGATATGAATTATTCGGTTTATTCAAGTGAATATGCAAGAAAGGTTGAATATTATTGGTATTCCGAAATTGAATGTGATGACAGCGAAAGTTATGTGGAATCGGAAGAATTGCCAAAAGACGTGACCGAAGAATCGCCGCAATACATAAAAGTCTTGCAAAAAAACAGCGACGGAGAATATATTGTTGATTGTCAAGGAAACAAATTAGGATTTTGTTATGAGAAAATAACAGAATATTCTTACTACAAGAAAGAGTGCATGCTTGTTGAAGGGGAGACATACACGTATAAAACGCTTACCGATTATTATTACCGTTTCAAAGACAAGTTCGGTGATGATGATTCGTTTATAAGTTTTATGGACCGTGGTTTCGGAAAAATAGATGTTGACAAAAATTTATTGAACCTTGGCGACAACGAAGAGTACCCAAACGTTCCTGATTATATATACCTGTCAAATATACCGGCTCTGATTGAGAAATACAAAGGTTACAAAAGAATATGTGAATTTTACGAGTCACATTATATTGTTTTCGGGGAGTTTGACGAAAATCTTGACAGAAAATGCAAGTCGTATAACGCAATGGGCGGCGACAGGTTTTTGGATTATCTTCTCAGGATGTCCGATAAAGCAAACGCAGTTGCCTCAGAATACCTGTGTTATGCAGAAAACCGCTCCCATGATTTGAATATATCTTTGAACATACCACTCTTCCAATCAAAAAACGACCTCGGTTATCTTTCGTGTTACATGAATGAATTCGTACCGGGAGAACATTATCAGCACGGGGAATTGCTTACTTACAACGGAAGGACGTACATATGCCTGCTAAACAGATTTCTTCCTGACGGGAACAATTACCCATATGTTTTGTGCGGGAAAACCCTGTATAAAATGGTCTTCAATAAATATGAAAAGGTAGATGCCAATGAGTTAACATTGTCGTATCTACCTTCAGCATTGTATAACGGAATGTCATGCGTTCTTTACAACGGGGAATATTACATATGGAATCAAACCGCATATGAAAAAATAGACGTTACAACATATTGTACCGGTTTTTGGGATGATGATAAGGAACAGAATGAATTTGACAGGCAACACTTTGTCCTATTGTCTGAATATGTTGCCAATGAGCCCGAATCTTTGGGAATACCATTGAAAGATTTATTGTCTGACTCAGACAAATGGTATTCGGATGAGAACTTCAATGGTAGCAGCTTCCGTATATACATTGCTTTACCGTACCTTCCACATTCGTACATTTATCCAAATATAAAATGTGGGGAAACGTTTATGGTATGGGATGAAGACTTATCAATGTATGTTGTTGATCCGGATTCTTCGTCAAAGTACGCCATAATCGGAACAGCGGACAGTCAACTCAGGAATCTTAGGGGTTATTCACAATATATGAATGGAAACGATTATATAGAGGACCCGCCTGCAACAGAAGATTGGTTGTATTATTATAAAGTGGGTAATTTCAATGCCAGTGGAAGCATATTGTGGGATAGTATAGGAAATATAAGACGTTTCACGGATTCAATGATTTCTGTTGGTGATTATGTTAACGATCTTATGGCATATGGAACAGTCCTTACATCAATATCTTGTGATACTGATGAAAAAACACTTACATTCACATACGTTGTCAATGGGCACTTGAAAGCAAGGCTTGCTGAAGTTGATGTTGACAATGACGGAAACGAAATATTCCGATATGACAAGTTTGAGTATGATGACGAAGATAGCCACGGAATTGTCTATACAGAAAAACATCCATATAACGACCCTGATATAGACGAACTTGTTTCTAATGGCGATTTCAATGCTTTTGTTGAAGGAAGAAAAGAAGATATAGGTAATTATATGAAAAAATACGGTTACAAGAAGTTTGTATTCTCAACTGAAGCTGTTTTATCATCTGTGAATATCGGAAATTACACCTATGATGTTCCTAGTATTGTTTCCGAATTTTCCGAAACAGTTGAAAACGAGCTTGATTACACATATCAGCCATTATTTAAGAAGGATTATTTTGCAGGGTATGCATACGAACCAAACGTGGACGCTTCTATTGACATTCAGAGGGGTAACGCGGCTTCTTATGAGCGTCACATTCGTTTAAGCGAATCAAAAACGGTTGAAGATATTTCATCTTCAGGTTTCTATGCGTTTTCAGAATAGCCACTTCTTGCTTCGGAAACCTGAAAAACATATATTTATCTATTAACTGCTAAATATATTTTTAATTTTGGGAACTGATGGCAAATAATACATATGGAATAGTGAGACCCGCGTTGGTTGACTCTTCTGATGTCGAGATTTTCTACTGTTACAGACCGACAAGAAACAGTGAGGACGGGAGTTTCAGGAAATGGAGGAAATTGGAAGACGTGAATACCGTTTTCTCAAACGGGGAAATGGAAATTCCCGACGGTTCAGACACACGTTTACCCGGTATGTACAATTTAAATCTTCCTGTTTCAATCTTTGGACGGAAGGGTTATTACACGTTATATATACGCCCGAAGGAATTCACATGTACTATAAAGGATGTGGGTTCTCTTGTGACATATCCTGAAATAAAGGGTATTGTTGTTGATTTGAATGAAATATCGGAAAACAGAAGCCTTTTTGCTAACGATAATTTGGTTGGATACAGAATCGAATATTACAGCTTTCAGGAGGATGGGTTGAAACGTCAGCAATATTACAGATTGGTTACAAGCAACGGATTATGCGAACCGGTTTCACAGAACATTACCACAGCGAACACTTCATCCAACGGATATAGGTTTAACACGGGAGGTACATTGTCTTTCATAACAGTAACACCTTCGACAAGTCCGTCTTTCAAACCAAACGCAACTCCTTACATAGGTGTTCCTAATCAAAAGATTTCCATTATCAACACGAAATTCGACCCTGTGGCCATAGAGATTGATATGGTTGACAACGATTTCGACACGTTGAGTTACGGTATATACGGTGAAACCGTCAGGAATCTTGACAACGGAAGAGTGACTATATACAATGTTGATTCCGAACCGTTCAAACAGTTCGAATTCTCCACAATAAAAGACAACTACACAAACAGAAGCATAGCCGAGCTCAAACAGGATGTGAGCGATAATTTGGATATGAGTTTGGATATAAACGAATTAAAAAACAGTTAATATCCTATGGGCCGGTACAGCAAGTCATATAGTAATTTCATTCTAAGGAAAAAACATCAGAATGTAAACGAAGGTTTTTTGTTCGAACGCGATTGGGTGACAATCGGAAACGTGCATCGTTTGGAACCGGGTAAAAAACCCTATTTTGGTGATGCCGGTTTTATTTTCACCGACAACAGTATTCCGTTTTTCAAAAAGAAACATGATTATGGGAAATGGGTGGCACACTTTGTCTACGACGATGTTAAGGATGCAAGCAATCAAATCAACGAGGTCATCCTTAATATGGATAGCGACGATTTGCGTTCGTATGCATATTACGGTTCAATGTCGGATTTAGTGAGAACATGTATTGAGGATATTGTAGCATACTTTCCCGGTTTATTGAGATTGAAGGACACCACTCTACAGATAAGTGATATAGACGGTTCGTTGGTTGACACGGGTTTTTATGAGATTGAGAACAACTTTGCTTTGGATTTACATACAGCGACTTCTTCACTTGTTGATTTTGATAATATACTGAAATACTTAACCGCAAGCTATAACAGTTATGAGGTGACGTCATTCGACCCCAATGAAAATGTGACCGTTTCTTCTCCTGTTGTCAGTTATGAAGTGATTAGTCTTATAGAAGAGATATTGAAAACCACAAAATATCATGACGAAGGCTATGATTTTCTCTATTATAAAGGAGTCTTGTATAAATGGAATAATCCCGCACAAGAATTTGAGGAGGTCAAATACTCGAATGATTGTACAAATTATTTTGTTAAGTGTGACGAATATATCAGATACGGAGACGAATATTACGAATGGAGCGACGAATACGGTCACTATGTTCCGCTGACGAATGTTTATGAATTATGCGATGATGACAATCAGAACCTGTTTAAGATAACGATAGGAACAGAGGATGAAAATCATTACACAATACGAATGTATGTTGTTAACGGTGCAGAGGTATATTGTTTTGACGATGCACAGTCAACTGCCTCGTTTTTAACAATCCAACCGAACAAGAACGTCATAGAAAATTATTTCAAATCTCTTACCGGTTTTGAAAGAAAACTTTTAACGAGGAAAAGCAAACCACTGTACACAAACACCTTTAAAGTTCCATACAAACTTCCGAGTGAGGCATATGCAATGGTTGATAGAATTTTCACATGGCCTTCGTTGGGTTATTGTATAGATGTTGTATCACCTTCATTTGTTTCATTTGTTAATTCACTAATGGATGCAGGGGAACTTTATGATGAACTGTATTCGGATTGTATATGGAGATGCATGACCCACGAGTCTATAAAGAATTTCGATTGGACATACAGGAGGGTATATAGTAACACTGACGAACAGGATAACATAGACGGCGGAAACCGGATGATGGAATTCCTTCATTTTTATGGAAGGGTATATGATGAAGCAAAAATGTATATAGAAGGCATAAAGTCAACAAACAATGTTTCGTATGACGGAATGCTTAATGTTCCAGACGCTGAACTTTCTGACAAAAATACCGTTCACGGATGGGACGTTGTTTCAACAGTATGGGAACCTTACTATTACACCGAAATAGAGCTTGAAGATATTCCGGATGATGTTGAGGTTATTCCATTCCCATATTTGCCCGTTGATGCGAATAGCGAAAGTCCTGAATATATTTCAGTTAGATGTTATGAAGAAGATGATGACATTCTCTATTATCACCGTGAGTATAATGATCCTTCATTATTGTTCCTTACCGACGAATTTCTTAACAATGAGGATTATATAATAGGGAAGTACGATTCATGGATAACGCACAATCATAATATGGGTTATTGGAATATAGGTTGTGAGATACCTGAAGACGCAGAAGATCCCCCTGTCCCAATGGCTTCGGTTCCGCCTACAGCGACAGAGAACGATCCTGAGTACATAGAGGTTGACGGTTCGTATTACAGGAAAGGTTATCTTGTATACAATGAATTGTCAGGTGACCCTATGTATGGTCTAACCGCATATTGGAATGAGTCGAATACTCTTGATGCACTTCCGCAACTAATAACCAGTTATAGCCCGCAATATATCAGGCTATACAAAAACGGTTTTTACAGATATTACACCCTTTCAGACAACGGATTTAACAATAAGTTCTATACACACAGCCTTTGGTTTGATGCAAGAAATACAAACGCAACAACACCTGTAACAACCGATATAGAATTCCAAAGAAGACTATTTCTTTCAAACAATAGGATATTCAAGACAAAGGGAACAAGGGCCGCTATAGATATGGTCATGGGTATGTTTGGTTTAGGTAGTGATGGTGAAACTCCGGATTATACGATAACAGAACATTACAGGATAACACATCCGAAGAAAGGTGACGATATATTCTATTTTTACGAAGAAGTGTTATCAACACCACAAACAGCGGTCTTAGTCCCGTCACTTGAAGAAGCTATTGCTGATATAGGGGAAGATTCTCCAAACTACATAAGGGTTGTAAACAACGGAGTAACACATTTATACCAAAAAAACAGTGAGTATACCTATGACGAAATGATTGTTGAATTGTCAAGACACAAACTGTCAGAAAGATTATACAATGATGAATATTCAGGAGTCCCTTTGAATAGTACAATTATAGGTAATGACAAGTACATAATACCATACCAAACAAACAGGAAGGTTTATGACGGATACTTGTATTACCAACAAAAAGGTGGGTGGGGAAAATGGTCTGACGACATGTCATTCACATATGACTATTCTGAAACAATACCATATCTTCATATGATGCCGAACATAGGCTCGCTTTTATCTGTTGTATCATTGGATTTGAGAAAGGACGATGTATATTATGTCTTTGATATAACAGATTATGTTGATTACGATGAGGATGTTCCGTATGATATGTCACATTTTTTTAAAATATCAGACATATACAATCCACAGTTCTTGGGTTCTTGGAAAAACATCCCTATGGAAGGAAGCATAGAATATGACACCGGTTATGACGAGAACGGAGTTACACATGACGACTATCTTCATGCAAAATACCTCAATTCCATAATACCGACAATATTATACAATAACCCGCACACAGGTAACGGTGAATATGACGGAGGCGAGAATTTCTTCTTATACATGCAACAACCGTACAAGTATGAGTTCGAAACTTATAATTTTGACGACGAGAAATATGTGGAAATCTCAAAGCAACTTTCATTTTCGCTTGAAAGGATATCCTCGTTGGAATACGCTGATAAAGTTTACAATAATTTGGACACATATCATTATGAGATAGAAAATGATGTACTTGTCAGAAAAGACGAACCGGCGGAAACCGAAGACTATTACCTTAATGACAAATTCATCATATTAAGGAATGAGAATAACAACATTTTCCATAACAAATTTATGAAGGATGTTGTTTTGAAATACGTCTTGCAGGTAATACCGTCAACAACAATATTGGTTTTGGAAAATTTCAACACAATACCGGATTCTGAAGTGATAAAACACCATATACGCACTGTTCCGTGGATGGCTGATTACGGAACAACAAGTGGTGATGGAGATTATGTTGAAACAACATATGCCACAATCAGGGCAACCGAAAAAGAGGGATATCACTTTGTGGAGTGGATTAAGGAAGAAGGACAAGGAACAGTGTCAACAGACCCAGTGACAAGAGTTAGAGTCTGTGGCCCTCAGGCATATATTGCCGTTTTCCAAAAGGATTGCACAATAGAAGCATCATGCGAGACAGTGTGCAACATGTCAATATCATGTGAATCGGAAGAACCTTGTTCGGTTACATTGCTTTGTGAAACCGATGAACAGAAATGTGACATTTCAATAGACAATTGTGAAACCGTTCCTTCTCAAGACATGGCTGTTGTTGAGTTCAGGTTGAAGGTGAACGGAGCTTCAAGTGCTGAAGAAGCAGCCGAAGTTTTGCATGACGTATGCATCTTTGACAATACGTGTGATGGTTATGATATGGCAATGAGCAATTCAAACCATCAAATTTTGTTTGACCCGTCAACAAAGGAATGTGCTGTTACACTGTTCCCAACAACAGAGGACAATATATTAATTTCTTCACCTTATCTTACAGTGCCAAGAAAGAAAAGTTATAATGTCGGAGAGATAGTTTCGTTCTGTTGGGCAACTGTAAACAACACTAATTTCAGTGGATGGTCTGTTGAGAGTCAGGGCACAACACAAACATACTCTTCAGGCTCCATAACAGTTAATATGCAGACCGGCACGACAAAAATAACAGCCATATTCAACAAAATGTAAAGATGTCTAATTGTATAGATAAATTGATTTGTGACAATTCAACTGGTTGTGATATCATAATAACCGACATCAATGGTAATCCAATTGATGCACGGTATCTCAACAGTGGTGACAATATATACATCTCCTTTACAAGGAGGGAAGGGTATATTTTCCATGGTTTTACATTTCAGCCGTATGAAGGGGAAGCAATTCCCGTTGAGGCCGTTGAAATGTCTGATGGGAGATATAGGACAACGGCACGATGTGACGGGACATATATAGCCAATTTTGAGGTTGAAACATACAATGTTTATGTCAATCCAAGGCCTGATGACGGTTATCATGGAAAAACATATGGCACCGGTGTTTATGAATACGGTACATTGATAACAATATCTGCTGAGGAATACGCAGGATATCATTTTGTCGGTTGGTATATAAACAACCAACAGATATCTGACGAAAGCCAATATGAATATCTTGTCAAGGGTGAAGTTTACATTATAGGAAAATTCGATGCCGACAACTATAGTATAGTAGCAAAACCGAATGACAGGACTTTGGGTCAAACAACAGGTTCGGGTATATATGGGTACAATTCAACAGCAACAATTGAAGCAATACCTTTTGAGGGTTCCCATTTCATAGAATGGGATAATGGATGGACCGATGCGCAAAAAGAGACGCTTGTTGTTCAAAACGCTATATATGTTGCCAAGTTTGCCAAATACAGATGTTCGGTAAAAGTTAATGTGGTTTGTGATACGGGCACAAATTCAATAGAAGTTGTTACGGGTGATGAAACAGAATATGAAGAGACTGAAATCAACAATTTGCCAAAATCATCAGCGCAAGAAGTTGAGGTGAACGAAGAGCCAAAAGCACAACAGGCTCCGATACCGGTTCCAACTGTAAAATGTGGCATAATACTTGGTGAAGGCAGTTATGAATATGGGAGCACCGTGACCCTTACAGCATTTCCCGAAGAAGGTTATGTGTTCACTTCTTGGGATGACGGAATAAGCGAGCCAATAACTGATTCCAACTATTCTTTCACAATAACCGAAGACATTGTTCTTACCGCTGTTTTCAGCACAAGAATGTGCAACCTAAAACTAAATGTTTCCCCAAAAAATTCGGGCTTTATAAGCCTATCTGCTTCAAACGGAACATTCAACGGAGGATTGTTCCCATATGGCACTAAAATTCATGTTGAAGCCGTTCCGATTGGGATTAATAAGTTTGAAAATTGGTCTGATGGTGATTTGTCAGCAAGCAAAACATTTGTAATGACAAATGATATAACTTCGGCGGCGTTTTTCGTAAAGAAAACACCTAAGTACAAGCTAAAGATTAATTTTGACAGTATGGGTGGTTATGCCAAAATACTCAAAGGTATGACAGATGTAACCATGGCTTATAAGAATTATGTTTTTGCTAACGTTGAGGAAGGCACCGTTCTTACTGTGCAGGTAATAGCCAAAAGCAAACACAGAATTTCAGGGTGGGATGACGATATGGAAGAAACATCACCAATAAGGACTTTTGGAATGTGGGGCGATATCGAAAGAAGTGTTTATTTTGAGGAAATAATAACGCATGAGATATGTTTGAATGGTTCTGAATTATTTGATTTCGAAAATGGAAACATACTTGTTACGTACGGCAATCAAAGTATAACCCTCACCAACAAATACCAAACTTCGTTTTTCGATGTTCCTGAAGGGGAGGAATTGAGACTCGAATACATTCCAACAAACGAGGAATACGAGAAGATGTCGTGGTCAGACATCCAAATGGGAGATATGGAATATGAGATTGAGGGTAATGTAATGATAGTGCGTGTGACAGAAGACGGCTCAGTAACACCGGCAACAATCCAAAACAGGGCAAAGATAGCGGTAAGAAACAACCCTTCGGATGTATTGAACGGAAAAATAGAATTTACTATAACACAGGACAACGGAGAAACCGAAACAATAACCCCGAGAGACGATACAAGGACAAGCCAATTGCTTGAAATCGAAGCAGAAAATAACGGATATACAGTTTCAGTGACAACGCCTGAAATACCTGGGTACCATTTCAAGGGGATATTCAGTACAAACGGAAGCAATTCAAACGGTTCTGATGAAATACAGGGAGAATTGAATGGCAACACAACATATACATGCGTATATGATGAAGACGGTTGTTCGGCTTCGCTTGTTTTTGACATACAGGATTGTGCAACCGCGTCAGTTTCAGGCACAACAACAAAAGTTGATTCGTCTGTAGCAATAGCCCCGAAATCACAAATGTCTGTTGTTGGTGACACGGGATATTTTGTCACTGATGTAATAGACAGACAGTCAGGAAATTCTGTTGGTGAAGGCGATTTTTATTATATTCCATACCCATTTACCGATAGCAACGGAATAGCGAGATATTACCGTAGCATTGATTTATCAAGAATACCGGAAGGTTCTACTATAGAAACCATATATGATGCAAAATATGTTTTAGGTCCAAACAGCCCGCAATACGTTAGATTGGTAAACCCGGGTTTGAAAGCAAGGTATGCGCAACTAAAATCAGTTAATGTTTCATTGCCCTCCATATATGACGCAACAAGAAACGACCTTTCCCAAAGCCAATTTTATGAAACTGTTTTATACGATGGCGGAAACATATGGGAAATACTTATAAATCCAACAAAGACAAGCCCGAATTTCATAATGGACAAGACGACGGGTTCTGCATTTGCGAAAATAAACAAAACCCTGTCATATACAGTGAATTGTGGTGAAGAATATCAGGTTTGTATAACGCAGACAAATTACACATATCCTGATTTTGTGTGGTATCCCATATTCGCCATACCACCATATGTGCAAGAATACTCAATTTTGAGAGACAACCGTAATTATCTTAATATGGTGTATTTCACATACAACAACCCGCCCGATGTTGCATCCGGAAACGGGTATCAATATGCACAGGCGGTAATAAACATGCAAAACGTAAGCCTTAAAATTATAAACATAAGAAATAACGCACGATAATACAATGGATTGCAGTTGGATTAAAATATATGATGCAGCCATAGGCGGAAACGAACTTGACCCTAATTCATTGACGCCCGGCCAGAACAAAATCTTTATAGACATAAGCGAGATGCCATCCGAATACGAGTTTCTCGGATGGAAGGATATATCCGGTAATGCAATAGGTGATGATGTGATATCACTTGTAAGCGGCGGCAGATATGCAACAACATCGCAATGCGGAAGCAATTTTGTCGCTTCGGTTAGAATGAAGGAGGAATCAGTATGTTCTCTTGTTGCGATACCGTTTGACTCTAAAATGGGTGACGTTACACCAACAGGAATCCAATACGGGTGCAACAAAACCGTCGAAATATCGGCAAGACCTAAATGTTGTTATGAGTTTGATTCATGGAACGATTCCGAAGGTCCCGATGTTTTTAGTCCGGATAGGACTGTGACAATTTTGAGCGGTTCGGCAAGATATGTGGCATATTTTGATCCGATAAGATACAGCATACAGGTTTTTGCAAATAATGACACATGGGGCCGCGTAAACGGTCCTCAAAATGATGTTATATGTGAGGAAAACTTTATTATAGAAGCCATACCGGAAGAGGGGTATGCTTTTGTCAAATGGGACGATGATAATACTAATGCAAGAAGAGAGATAACATTTGAATGTGATGGCAAAAGAGTTTATACGGCCACATTTGCCTCAGATAATGAATATGTTATAACTTATAATGCTAACTACGGAGCAAATCCGCAAACAATCGAACAAGGCTATTTCCAAGTAGGTGCACCTGTTAAGTTTATGAGTGGGTTTGAAAGGGAAAATTATGTGTTTCTCGGCTGGGGAAAGGAAAGTGATAGTGCGGAACCGGACCCTTCAATTATTCCCGGTGAAACAGGTACATATGATTGGGAAGAAAGTATAACATTATATGCCGTATGGAGGGAGAAGGACGAACATAAATTTATATATATATACGGTGGCGAAGAACACCCATCTTCTAATGGTTATATGGAAGGTGCTGTTGTTGTATTAGACGAAGACCCATATCACGGCGAACTTGAGTATATTTTCCTTGGATGGCGTATGACAGAGGAGGAAAACGAAGTACCTTCCGAAGACGTTCCAATAATTGGCGCCGGAGGAAGATATACAATGGGCCGGCGCGACACATATGCATATGCGGTTTTGGCTGAAGACGACGGTAAAGTTTACAATACGCTCACCTATGTTTTCGGAGATGGTTTCGACAATCAGGTGATAGGCGGAATAGTTAATGGTGATTCCGTTATACTGCAAGATCCGATTGTTTTAGGCGTGGATTTTAACCGTGTTCATAAAAATTTTACAACATGGTATATTACTAACAGTTCATTGCCACATGACCCAGACTCCCAACTTATTATAACCCAAGATACTGTTTTGACGGCTCAAACAGTAACACAAGAAACTTATGAAATTGAATTTTTAGAGAAATGTGATGATGAATCGCAAGGGCAAAGCCCCGCTTCAATTATCGGGTATCCTGATGAGATAGTAACTTTGCCCGACATGGCTTCATATATTTGCGGCGAAAACATTTTCAAAGGATGGTCCAAAGATGATGACGCAACATTTGCGACATACGGTCCCGGTACAAGTATAGCTATTCCCGGAGATATGACCCTTTATGGTATATGGGAAAAACCTTCCGAATTCAGTGTCTATTACATTGACAATTATAATTGTGGGATAACTGATACCAACACATATTCTGATGGTGACACTGTGATTGTAAAACCGTGCAATTGCATGACGCAAGACGGATGTCATTGTACCGGATGGGTTGACGGGGACGGAAACGAATATGAAGGAAATGACACGTTCCAAATACATCACAATACAGTTCTTAATGCCGTTTTTGACTGTTGCCTTGTCAGGTTCAGGACAATGGGTAGCGTTACAATAACAATAGACGGAACCGCCATAACAGACAATACCAAATTGAATATAGACGACAACACCGAGTTTGATGTTGAGGTTGGTGATAATCAGGTTTTCCTTGGTTGGTATGACGCAACCGACAGCGGTTATATATATCCGTGTGAAGAACCGTCCGATTACAAATATGTTGTGGTTCCATACACATTAAGGCCTTCTTCAAGTGACATTACCACACTATCAAATGAGAGTTTCATACAGACAATAGAAGACAACACACAAAAACTGAATTCATTTATAATGAATTCACAAACAGGCGAAATAAGACAGCGCGTTGGGGTTTGTAGCGGTTCTGAGGAATACAGCCTATCATGCGGTTCAACAGTATTTGCCATCGCGATGCCATATGAATATACACAAACTGACGGAAACGACGGTAATACGTATGTGAAATACGATAGCAGGCCATATTCGGATTTTTACTCATACCTGAATTCAAATCCGACTTATGATAGTCTTCCGGCATTTGTTGAGGTTGTTATCGGCGGAATATCATGCTTTTACGTGGTTCATATAGGAGGTATGTTATAGTGGGACATAAGATAGGTTATATAATAGAAAGTGACGATGAAGTCAGGATGGAATACATAAGGGAGGAATACGAACCGTATTTCCAACCTGAATGGGTTAACGGTGTAAACAGTTTCAACAACACAGACGATGTTGACCCTAATAATGTAGACAGTCCTGACCTGATAAGGGTTTCTGAAGATTCAGGATATGGATATTACTCAAAAACCCTCATAGTTCCGTGGAAGACAACGAATTTCAGGATATTGGTTGTAATAGACGGTGTTGAAGGCAACAACTCATTCGTATATAGCGGATACAATACTTTCATAAAAACAAGAAGGGAAACCTCGAAGATATACTCCACAATAAAAGACAATAGGGACCATTCAAACCGAAGCGGCGCTATAACAATAACGCATTCTTCCGATGTGAATTCTACGGCCACACTGAAAATCCTCCAAGATGAATGTGATATAAGAATAGGTATGCTGTCATGTGTTGTAAACGACGGGGAAGAAATACCCATACCGCCGAATTTGTTTGAATATGAATTCGACACTCTGACCGAGATTTCCGACTGTAAAAAAGAGTCTATAAAAATAAAGGTATTGGCGACAGGTGTTACGAATAGATTCTACATTAAAAGTATAAAGGAATATGTGGCCGTCGGCGAGATAGATAACACATACAAGTACATTGACGGAAAGTTCTATAAAAGTTTCTTGAAATGGTCTAACGGCAATTATGTTACATATCGTGCAGAAGCTCTTGTTATAGACAACATAGGTTATCAACCAAAGAAATATGACAACGCATTCGCCATAAAAATAGGGACCGACAGCACAATCACCATAACAAACTATGGGCGCGTTTTTATGGAGCCGAACGCCACATACATAATAACGTTGGCAAATTATGATGATATAGATGTCACTTGTGAGATAAGGTTGGTCTATAAAGAAAAACCGCTCAACTTGTTATAAGTTGAGCAGCCTTTCAGTGTCATTTTTAACATCATCATAATCCTCTATTGAGAATTTTAGCATTCTGTAGTCGTTGTCCACTTCCTTAAATTCGTAGGTCATGTCTTCCATGTTCCATACAACAATTCCGTGTCCACTTATGTTTTCTCCCGAATCCTTTTGGAAAACAGAACCTGAATATACAATCGGCACCCCGTTTTTCCGTATCTCCTGAAAACGATGGATGTGGCCTGCCATTACGCAGTCGCATTCTTTGAAGTTGTCCGTGTCAATTCCGGCTTCAGAATATCTCCCCAAATCTATTACCGAACCAACAATGTCACCGTGATACAATCCAACTATCCGATTGTCAGGATATGTCTCTTTCAATCCGTCAAGGTTCGGGTTTTTGAAGTCCTCGAACATGGAGAAAAGCGCAAAGATGACATTATCGTCAATTACATAACCGCTTTTGTAACCCAATTCCTTATCGATGTATTTTATTTTCGAATAGGCGTTCTTGATTGTGAAAGTCGGGCTTATAGAATCCAACCTGCTGCGGTTGTTCTGTAGCATGTCATGATTACCGGCCACAATATAGGTCACAGCTATCTGATTGAGATAGTTTAACAGGTAATGAAACACGTCTTTGGCCTCGTTGGTTGTCCGTATCTTGTTTTGGAATATATCCCCGACCAAGACAATGCGAACCTCCTCTTTTTTATAAGGTTTGACTTCCTGTATTATTGTTTTTATCAGGTTTTTAATTTTTTCTTCCGTGTGTTCTTCGGCAGGCTTGTTCGGTATATGCAAATCAGCCAAATGTATAATTCTCTTTATCATTTTTTTGTTTTTCTCAAATATACTACAATTTTGGAAACAAAAGAAGAAAAAACTATATTTTCTTAAGAAAAAAAACATTACAAATGCCAAAAAAGAAAGAAGTGAAAGAAACACAAATTGTAATGCCTAAGGTGGTTATGGGCCTTGATGTGAGCACGTCAACAATAGGCATAAGTATTGTGCTTGTTGATGAGAACGGCGATATAAAACCTGTTGAAGTGACGCATCTTCGCCTGAAGATACCGTCAAAGATAACAGGTGCAGCCTCACTGTTCATGAAGAACGAGATGTTTTTGGATAAACTAAGGGAATATAGCCAAAAATATGTCATAGATACGGTTGTCATAGAGGAGCCGCTTGTTTCTTCAAACAATGCAAATACGGTAAGCACACTCCTTAAATTTAACGGTATTGTTTCATGGTCTGTCTATCAGATTTTGGGTGTTGTTCCCGAATACATATCAAGTTATGACGCAAGGAAATACGGCATGCCTAAGCTGATGGCGATAAGGGCTTACAACAAGAAAGGTGATGAGCTCCCATACAAAAAAGTGAAAAGTGCAATAAAGAAGAATGAGTTGGTTCTTTTCGGCGAATATAGTTTTGATGCCGCGAAGAAATTCATAATATGGAATTATATTTCAGAACTTTTCCCCGATATAGAATGGGTTGAGGACAAGAAGGGTGAACTGAAAAAAGAGAATTTCGACGCAAGCGACAGCCTCATATGCATAATGGGTTATTTGAACAGGCTGAAGTACGGTGAAACGGAGCCCGAAATTGTCTATTCCGAGGAAAAAACATTCAAAACGCCCGACGGGGATTTCAAAGGTTTCGAATACACTGTTGGATTTTGCGGAAAAACATTCAGCAAAAAGATAATCTTTTTCGAAGAGGAAAAATAGTTTTTGGCGAAAACCAATCTCCTTTTGTAGTATATTTGAAACATGGATATACAAGAGGAGATTAAAAGTTTATGCGAACAGATACTTGGCGAACCGAGAAGGGATTTTCCCGGTAGCGGAGGGTGGTTTGAATACAACTGCCCTTCTTGCGCTGACGAGAATTTCGGTACGCCTGATGAAAAGTACAATTTGGCCGTAAACTACGAGATAGGTTCCGAAAACGGAATGTTCATGCATTGTTGGAAATGCGGTTTTGCGGGCCCATTGTCAAGACTTTTCAAGGTATATGGTACTGCCGATCAATATTCCAAATACAAGAAATTAATAGCGGATTTCAAGGAATCGCACCTATATGAGATACAAAGCGGCTCCATAACTGTTAACGAAGATTTTTATGAGAAGAAGGAGGTTAAGTTGCCGAACGGGATTTCAGATGTTTTCGACGGCAGCGAAAGCGCTAACATGGCCTTGGACTACCTCCATAAAAGAGGTGTTGACGATTACCTTATAAGAAAACACAATATAATGTATGTTGGGAACATCTTCGGTAATCCGTACAGAAATATGGTTGTGATTCCGTCATACGATACCTTTGGGGAGCTTAATTATTTTTCCGGTAGGGATTTCACAGGAAAGACGGAATACAACAAGAAAAACTACGACACACCCAAGACCGAGATAGTATTCAACGAATATCTTATAAATTGGTATGAACCAGTAACATTGGTCGAAGGCCCGTTTGACCATATTGTCACACCGAATTCAATACCGCTTTTGGGAAAACACATAAGTCCGGAATATCTCGCATACAGAACCATAACCGAAAAAGCGAAGCACACGGTTAACATAATGTTGGATTCTGACGCAATAGAAAACGCATATTCAAACTATATCACATTGAATAACAGTTCGTTGATGGGTAGAGTAAGATTGGTCAGATGCCCTGACGGTTATGATCCTTCAGACGTGTATAGGGTATATGGAAAAAAAGGTATGCTTAATCTACTGTCAACAGCTTCAAAGATGAGCGACTATTCTATAGCAGTTCTTTCTTCAAAAACAAAAACAAAGAAATATGGCAAAAGAGCGTACAATTAATATACCGCAACAATTATACCGTGATGTGGACGAGTTTTGCTCGTTATCGAAGAAGAAACCCGAAGAATACATCATTTTATGCATAAGGAAACAGCTTGCGGTTGACAAGTATGGGGATTTGAATGAGAAAGTAAATAAAGAACCCCCAAAAACAGAAATAAAAAAAACAGAATCAATTGAAACACCAAAACCGGTTGTATTGGAAAAGAAAGTTGAAGAACGAAAGAAAGATGTTCCCGAAAAAACAGAAGAAGTGACGCTTGAACAGAAAAAGGTTGAAATAACCGAGCCTAATATTTCAGAAACGGAGGAAACTCCTATAAAAAGACACAGGACAATTAAAACGAAATGATAAAACAATATGGTAGAGAATGTTAAATCAACAGACAAGCTCGTATTTGAGCTAACAATGCCCCAGATAGACAGGAACGAGGAAAAGATTAACGCATTGCGTTCCGAAATATCGGAGAAATACGGTGTGCCGTTGAAAAACATAACGATAAATTTCAAGCCGTTAATGTTTGACAAAGGCGGAAAACGTGTTTCTTTGGCTTCAGACATAATAGACAACATACAAGACACACAATTCTTTTTGGCTTTATGTAACGACTACATGGAAGCCAAAGGCATAAAGGATGTTGACTTTGAGGAAATCAAGAAGATAAATGAACAGGTCGAGCAATACGTCGATTTTTCCCAATACTCGAAAAGAAAACGTTATAAGTTCAAATATGTCAAGTGGTCCAATTATCTTTCATACGGACCTGATAATTATTTTGATTTCACGAAACTGCACGGTTTGGTGTTGTTGAACAGCCATCCCGGAAACCAAGGCGGCAAGACAACTTTTGCCATAAGTCTTTTGAGATTCGCATTGTTTGGTAAATCACCGAAAACCCCGAGTTTGAACGATGTTTTCAACATTTATCTTCCCGAGACGACTGAAGTTGTTGTTGAGGCATGTCTTGAGATAGATGGTTCTGACTATGTTATAAAGAGAACGGTGACAAGACCGGCTCTGAAAAAGAGGACGGAGAAGAGCAAGCCTAAACAGAGTGTTGAATACTACAAGGTTGTAGGCGATGGGGAATATGAAACCATTGAGAATTTCGAAGGTGAGAACACACAACAGACAAACAACATAATAAGGGAAACTATAGGAAATCCTGATGATTTCGACCTTGTTATATCAGCGACAAAGAAGACTGTTGACGAATTATTTGAAAAGGGAAAGACTGAACAGGGAAGGCTTTTCTCAAGATGGCTCGGTCTTGTCAGTATCGAACAGAAGGAGGAGATTGCCAAAGATTTATGGAAGAAAAACATAAACCCTTCATTGCAATCTAACAAATACAACCGAGCAACACTTGAGCTTGAAATAGCGGACTATGAGACATGCAACAATGAGAACGAAGAGGCGATAAACGAAGGAAACGAAAAGCTGAATTCAATAAACGAGGAGATACTTGGTCTAAACGATAAGAAAATCAAAACACTAAAGAACAGAAAGGAAATAAAAGATGAACTTTGCAGGTTGGATGTCGCCACTATCGAGAACTCCATTGGGTCGAAAAACAACGACCTTTCAATAAAACGCTCACAATTCAAGGCTAAAAAGGAGGAATACGCAAAGGTTAAAGACGCTGTGTTTGACGAGTCGCTTTATAAAGAGAAGCTTGCTTTGATTGAAAGCAAGACGGCGGAAAAACACGACCTTGAAGTCAAAAACGCAGAATTACGTACTAAAATCGGCACTATAAGGGAGGAGATAAATCGTATAAAATCACTTATAGAAAAAGGGGTTTGTCCTAACTGCAATCAAAAGATTGACGTTTCACAACAGAACGGTACCATAGAAAGCCTTGAACTTGAAATAAACAGACTTACAACAAACGGAGTTTCAAACAAGAAGAAGATAGAAGCCTATGTTTCTGAGATAACCGGGATAAAGGATGAACTTGCATTATTGGAAGGTGAACGCGAAAAAGTTAATGAGCTTAACAGACTAAAGCCTACGCTCACCGCCATAAAAGCCAACATAGATACAATTAAGCTTGAAATAGAAAAGCTTGAAACACAGAAAAGAGAAATAGAGACGAACAGGGACAATATCGCCTACAACAATGAAATAGACAACAAAGTCCGTATTTTGGATGTCTCGATATCTGAAAAGACAAAACAGAAAGACCAACAGATAAGGGATATAGAAACATGCAAGAACAATATTGTGTACAACAACAAGGCCGTGAATGAACGCAAGGCCATGATAGAAACCCTGAAATCAGAGGAAAAGATCATACGCAATTGGGCTTTGTATCAGGAACTTGTTGGAAAGAACGGTGTCAGCAAGATAGTCTTGAGAAGGGCGCTTCCGATTATAAACAACGAGGTCAAGAGAATCCTTGACGGAATATGTGATTTTGACATAGTTCTTGAGATAAACGACAAAAACGAGGTTGAGATAAACATGGTTGCGGACAATGTGAAGAAAGCCATTGAAGTAGGTGGTTCTGGGTTTGAAACCACGTTTGCTGCGATGGCTGTGAGAAGCGCGTTGGCCACAATATCATCAATGTCAAGCAGCAACATGCTTGTTCTTGACGAGTGTACGTCAACAATAAATCCCGAAAACTACGATGTTCTCAAGGAATTGTATTTGCGCATATTGCAAAACTATGATTTCATTTTGGACATATCGCACATAAGCGAACTTGATGAAATGCATGATTCGGTTGTGACGATTGTCAAGGAAGGTCATATTTCAAAAGTCGAATTTGGAAAATAGAAAAAAAATGAAAAAAGAGATATTTAGGAAAATAATAGTTATGTTTTCATTAAAAAGTGTACAACAACGAACTGAATTTTTCAGACAACCTTGAACCTTATTTCAAAAGTATCAACAAATCGAAAGGTCTTCCTCGTGAGAAGGAGGCTGAATTAGGAAAAAGAATAAAAAATGGGGACGAATCCGCAGTCATGGAACTTGTCGAGGCCAACCTACAGTTTGTGGTAAGAACAGCCAAGCAGTATATCGGATGTGGGGTTCCGTTGGAGGATTTGATTTCAGAAGGCAATCTCGGCCTTGTCAGAGCCGCAGAGAAATTCGATTTTTCCAAAGGAAAAAAGTTCATAACATATGCCGTATGGTGGATAAGGTCGTTTATACAGGACGCTATAAAGTTTTACAGGGGAAACCCTAACGAGGGGTCTATTGAAGATTATGTCAGGATTGGAGAGAACGGCGAAAGGGATTATGATGAAAGTGCCGAGATAGTCAACAACGAATATGAGGAGAAATTGGCTGATTTGCAAAGCCGCAACGTTGTAATAGATGACCTTATGGCTTGTTTGCAGGAACGTGAAAGCAAAATACTCTCACTATATTTCGGTTTACACGGAGAGCCACAAATGAACCTGAAAGAAATAAGCAAGGAAATGGGTTTATCGTCAGAACGTGTTAGACAGATTGTGAACGACTCTTTATTAAGAATGAAAGCCACGGCATTGACAAGCAAACATTTCGAAGAATATAAGAATGTTAACTAACAGACTATTTATCTTTTATAGAGGAAAAGAAAAATAAAGAAAAAAATTATATAAAATGGCAAAAACAGAAAAAAAGAATACATCAAAAAAATCAACTCCGAAGAAAACAACAAAGAAATCTATAGTTACAGATGAAACTCTTAATGTGGTGGAAGTCGTTGTTGAAGAGAAGGTTGATGAACCTGTAGTGGAGGCTGTGGCTGAAACGATTGAAGAGCCCGTGGCAGAACCCGAAACCGAAGAAGTTGTTGCTGTTGAGGAGAAAAAGGGAGAAAAAGCTATTGAGCCCGAAACCAAAAAGGAAGAGAAAAAAACTGTCAAGAAGCAGCTCACAACCACTGACGTATATGGATACAACCATATGGGCATAATTTACGAGTGGTAAAATAACACGAAATACAGAACAATGGTTATGGAGAAAGATTTCCTGAGAGACGGCATAAATAAAATGCGTAAGATGATATGTGAGCACGAGGAGTTCAACAACAAAACGCAACTAAACGAGGATTACGAAACCCAAGATACAGGCGAGAATAGCCTGACAGATGCTGTTCCATATACAACAAACGATGAGATGTTCAACTCAATAATTGAAGTTTGTAAAGAAAGGTTTGGGGCTAATTTCACCAAAATAAAACACCCAATGCTTTATTTTCCTGAAAATGGTGTGGTAGAGCTTACCGGCATATCAGATTCGTTGGAAGGAAATAAATTCAGGTACACATATGGAGGTACTGATGCCGGTTGTTATGTATGGGGTGACCCTCTTAAAATTACGGATGACAGTCTTAAGGTTTTGTATAATATTAACGGAGTGTATAAAAATTGGGTTGATAAGGATTTGGGTAACAAAGGCGGCGACATAAAACCAATGTCCTTAAGAGACGAAGGTGTTTTGGGTGGAGACAACGGTTTGGTTCCCGGTGACGATTTGGATTAAAGCCCAAATACACAATAACTTATATTCGCGGTTGGCAAAATACTACCAACCGCTTCTTTTTTTGTAAGATATTTATAAGAAAAATGAAGAAAATGATTGATAAGAACGAAGTAAGGAAGCTGCTGCGTGAGGAATTGAACAAGGGTGAAGTACGTTCCATGATAAGGAGTGAGATGGAGGATTATCTCAAAAACGCGGCGTTCAAAAAGGCAGTTAAAAACATAACAGCCGATGTATTGGAGGAATTCCTTGACTCTATGTGGAGAAGGAAGTCGTTTTGGAAAGGGACTATAAAAAGAAATTAGGATTATGGCAAGGACAATTATAATAAGTGAAAGTGTGGCCAAAACTATAGAGGAGAAGGCGGCTGTTAAACCGGACACATTCTATGAAAATGTCCTGTATTTCCTGCACCAACTATTAGACGATCCGATTAATGCGAAAATCCCGACATGCGTTAAGATGTTAGGGATTTCAAAACCACGGTTCATACGTATGTTAGAAAAACGGGGAATCCTTGAAAAAAGCACAAAGATAAACGACAGGGACAATGACGGTAACCCAAAGACAGCTACAATGTCCGTGAAATATAAAGTCTTGGATAAAGTTCCTGACGAATTGGAATATAAGGTACCGAAAACCGACTTTTATCGAAAAGTAGAAAAACTATATTACTCGATTTTCCAAAAGAATGTTCCGGAAAAGAAAAAAGAAGCTCAAGAAGCTGAACATGAAATAGAAGAGTCAACTGCTTGTGCGGGGGATGGCGCTGGACAGTATAGCATGCCTCTTTTCAAAACAATTGTTAGTAGAAAAATGGAGGAAAATATAAACATAAGTTCGCAATACAGGGATTTGGGTGGTGGTTTTGATGTCACAATGGAGGATGGAAGAAACGAGAAAAGTCTTGTGACAATACAGAACAAGAAAACCGGAGTGCTTTATCACATATGTTTTGACGGGGCTAACTTCGACATTTGCAGGGATTTGCAGGACGGAGAACCGTGTTCCCATGTGAGTTATGTGTTTGATAATCTCCTGAAGGCTTTTGATAATAATGGATTCGTAAATATTTAATATGAGGGATATTTATAATAGGCTGACAGACAGTTCTTATGTTTTGGATGAGATGAGTGAAATACAGGACGAAATTGAAAAGGAACAGTCAAAAAGCGACGAAGAGTACGACAGGGAAAAGGTATTTAAGTTATTGTACAGACAATTCTTGACAGGATTGAAGATAAACACAGGAATAAAGATATTTTAGAAAAAAAAATACAACAATGTTGAAAGAAGGCAAATATACACTCAGCGAATTGAGAGCCGCCATTCAGGAAAGCGAACAGAAAAACGAGTTCAAGCCGAAACTCGGTAAAGGTGTCGAGAGTGGCGACAAGAAGAACAACAAAAAGGCTGTGAAAGACATCGCCGACGAAACGGGTAAATATAACCCGGAAAAAATGGAGCATGAAACTATACTTCCTGACAACAGGGGCAAAACTCCTATGGATGTTAATTTCGAAACACCACCTTCAGAGCCTTGGTACGAACGTGTGAAATCACAGGCCAAAGGTTATCCGTCTTCAGATAATGAAAAAACTACAGATGCGGGAAAGAACGGTGGTCTTGAATTCGACGGAAACAAGAGGTTCTATGATTCCCGTGTTGATATAAACAAAAGAATTGGTGATGCTGAAGAAGCTGAAGCGAAATCAGGCTTAAGTTGGAGAACAAAAGAAAAAAGCAAGTATATAAAACCTAAAATGGCAAAATACATTAAAGAGCAAACCGATTTTGATTTCGAGGATGACAATATGACAACTTCCGATATTGTTGCGAAGGATTTCATAACATGGGCTACAAGCGACGCCGATAAAGCGCCATATCCCATAAACGCCATGCAGTTGGTTTATGATGCATATGTCAACAACGATGATGATGCTCTTGAAGAGGTTGCCACGGCGTATTTTGAATCAAAATATACTGATATGGCCCAATGGGACACTGTTTTTGACGGGGTTTCAAAAGCTGTGAATGCCTTTGGCTATTACAACCTTTCAAATGAAGTACCGGAAGACACTTGGGATGAAGAGATGCCAAATGAAATTGGTTTTGAAGGTAAAATAGAAGGTACTGAAGAAGAGGATGACGAACCCGAACCTCTTGACGAATGTGATGGTAAAAATGAAATCTGTGAGAACAGAAAAATGAAACGCCTTCATTTCAAGAACACTGTTTTCCTCAATGAGAGTCAGATTCTTAAAAAGGTGCCAGAAGAATTCAAGACGGACGGAAACAGGTTCTTTGTAAAAGACGCAAGCGGTACAGAATATATTATAGAGTGTTCTGTTGACAAACAGTTTGATTTTCCGAGACTGAAAGTTGTGAATAAGCTCAATGAAGCGAAAGTGAATTATGAGTTCAAGAGGATGAAAGAACTGTTTGGTTATGAGAGTTCAAATTATTTTACAAAGACTGACAAAGCGTCCGAGAGTGTTGGAAAGCTCCACGAGGACTTGGAGAAGATGCGAAAACTGAAAGATTAATTTTTTAGATAAAAAAACAAAATAAAGACATTTTCCATAAAAGCCCGAAATGGAATACATTGAAGAAAACGAAGTTACTGAAACAATTGATACACCGCAGAACGAACAACAGGTGCAGCCAATAACGAAAAACGAGACAAACTTCAACCTTCTTGAAAGAATGGTAAGGCTTGTGGTCAGGTACGGTGTCTGGAATATCATAAAAGCCATAATGCTTCTCATAGCCTTCATCATGGTCATGTGGACGGCTACCCACATGGACACCATATTCGAGAAGGTTATAATGAAACAGGAGACAAAGGAAGTCTTATATCACGAAAGCGTCATGAAACACAGAACGGAGATAAAACCAAAGATAGACCTGATTCTGAAGAACACTCTTGACGAGATGGACGCTGACAGGGTTTTCGTGATAGAGATGCACAACGGGACGAACAGCCTTTCTGGCCTTCCTTTTGTGTATTGTGAGATGACCTACGAGACTTGCAAAAAGGGTATCATGCGCGTCGATGACGAATACGGTTCTGTCGTTCTTTCTAGATACGCTCTACCGTATTACATGTCAGAGAACAGTGTGTATTGCGGTACTGTTGACGAACTTGAAGAGATAGACCCGAAGCTTGCACACCGGATGCGCGACAACGGTACATATTACATTTGTGTTGCGAACATGTACAGCTTGAACGAATATATAGGGTATGTTGGAATAGGGTACGCCGAGGGAAGTCAGCCTGCTGACAAGGAAAAACTTAAAGACGCGGTGTTCAAGATGTCACAGAGAGTGTCAACCCTTTTGGAACCAAGTCAAATCCCAAATATCTATGAAGAATAATGGCAACATCGTCAAAATCGTGCTTGAGGTACTGCAATGGCTGCTCATAGCTTCCGTGTTTGCAATGTACCTCATCGTGTATTCACGCGTCACAGAACATCTCCATATGGAAAAGGATGCCATACTATACGAACAGATAGACAACAGCAAGCAAATTGAGCGACTAAACGGAGAGAAAATGGCACTAATAGATTCCATATCAAGCATGTCCAAGGACACAGTCTATATTATTAGATACAAGACCATTGTCGAAACAAAACAAACCACGATAGAATAAATACTATTTTTTTTTAAACATAAAAGCAGGTCGTACATTTGTTTCTGCCTGCTTTTTTTTATATATTTGTATAAGAAAAAATAAATGATATATGTTAAAGTTTGTTTTAATATTCCTTACGGTGTTGTCTTCGCTGAACATTTTAAGGGAAATCCTAAACATAGTGAAAGTTTTCAGGAGAGGTGAGGAATACAAGAGGCCGTGGTACATGACGTTGCTTTCAATGTTCTCCATATCGTTTTTAATAACTGTAATGATAATCGGTATATAATGGCAGCGGACGAATTTCAGGACAGGATGATGAAGTACATAAAGTACGGACTCACTATAAAGACAACAACAGCCGACGGGAAGGAATACAATTTGGTGGGAATAAACTACAAACCGTCGTGGGATGTGGTTGAGCCATCCAAAGACAGCGGTGTTTTCTGTATACCGGATAGAAATGGTGTCGGTATATGTAACTATTTCACCGAAACCAAGAACGGGGTCGGATGCATATTCGATTCCATAGAGGAGACCATACGCTATAACGAGGACGTGGAAAAGAAGGTGAATTTGCTTCGTTTGAAAATAGGTGAATTGCAGGAATTGTTCGCCAATGAAAGTTATGAAGACCTTACAATGTTGAGGTTTGTAATAGACAAGGAAAAACCTAAGAAACAGAAAAGCAAGAAGCAACAGCCTGAGAAAAAGGTTGAGGAACACAATACGGAACCTGAATCCGTAAAAGTGGAAGAACCAATAGCCTCAAATGATGATGAAGTTGTTGTTAACATGGAAGATACGCATGTTGTTACAGGAAATAATAAGGAGGAAGCCAACGAGATTGACACAAAGATAGCGAGGGCCCTCGGAAAAATATAGTTTTGCTATGGTTTTTGCAATAATTTTCGCGTACATTTTCTACGCTTACGGTCTTACCACCATAATGGTATACGGAAGAGGCCCGTTCGGTATATGTGACAAGATAAGGGCAACCGCAATGAGGATTTCTGACGGATTAGGTGAATTGTTTTCATGTCCGATGTGTTTTTCAACATGGGTTGGCCTTGTAACGTCGTTCATAGACATTGTTTTTATAAAAAACACCGCCTTTACACCGTTCAGCATAATATTGGGTTCCGTTGGAGGCTTTTGGGCTTCATTGTTCATTATTCTGCTTGACGGATTCTTCACATCCGGTGTTGTATGGCTGCTGCACGAGTTTGAAGAGGCAATGGAACGGCATGATGTGATATACAGTGACGAATTGATGGAGGAACCAAAAGATGAGTCGAAAGTTGATAGAAACTGAGCTGGAGAAAAGCCGCAATGAATCGGAAATGAATTCCGCATTAACCGAAATCACAAAAAAAAGGATGGCTGACAACTTTCGCGAAATCCCATATGCAATTCTTGCATCAAAGCCAAAAAAATACAGGAAACCGTTAAAGATGAGATTGAAGGAAAGGTTTTATGATTTCACGGAAAGAATAAGGATAGTTTTCGGTTTTTAGGATATGGTATTGAACGACATTTATATTATAGCGGAATCAATTGACAATGCCTTGTCAAAGACAAACCGTCCGCAAGAGCGTGATGACGGTAGGCATACTGTTACAATTTCTTTGGGGGTTACTCCGTATGAGGTACAAATGATAGACAGGGAGCTTTATTACAGGACAAACGGGAGCATGGAAGGTCATACACCAAGCGATGAAGTTTCAATAGAGCTTTACGGCATGAAGTTTGAACTTGTTCCTACCGATATAGAGGAGGAGGTTCAATAACATTCTCCTCAGACCAACCGGTTTTATTCATTATTTTTTCAACAAACTCGTCGGCATGTCGTTCAGCAACGCTGCCCGTGAACAGAACCCATTCCTCTTCGGACAGGACACGTTCCAATATATTATAAAGTCGAACCGACTCCTCGTCGTTTTTTGTTATAATGAAGTTGAAATCATTATAATTTTCTAATATCAGATAGCAACCGAAGACATATATGCGGCAGAACCCATATTCTTTGGTTTTTTGTTTTATTATGTTTTTGATTATCCATTTTGCGTCCTTTCTTTGGTCTTGCCCGAAAACAAAGAATTTTTCCTCTATATACCAATCCTCTTTAGCTATGATAAGCCAACCGGGGTTACTTGTCTCAACGGAAACGGCAATGCCCATGTCGTCACGGAAATCCCTGATGTTGCTTTCCCGTTCAGGGTCTATTTTCTTCTTGAGGATAATCTCATACTGTACAGGATTCAATTTTTTCCATCTTCCACGGCGTTCATAACATACAGGGCATATGACCTCCTCATGGTTTTTCTTTACCATTTCGTCCATAGCCTCCAATCCCGAGTTTTTCCACCAAAAGCGGTTTATGGTTTTGCCCTGCTTCTTGTTTCTTGTGAAGAATAGTATATAATACCCCAATTCATCGCCTTTGCGAAGGCGATGGCGTATTCTCGGGCTCCTGTGATGCTTCACATAGTATCTGTGTTGGGCGCGTTTTCTCTTTAGGGTTTGTTGTCTTTTTTTCTCCTTGTCAGTCTTTTTTATGTACTTCTTGACCCAAACATGTGCCGTTACCTTTCTCCTTTCCTTTGACCGCTGTATTCGTCTTAGAAAGACTTCCCTTTCGCGCTTCGCCTTCTTTTCGGCAGCACGTTTTTCTTTCTCGGCCTCTCTCTCAGCTTTTTTTCTTTCGGCTATTATTATTTTATCTTTGGCAATCCTGCGCTCCAACCATTCCGAACGGTCTTTGTTTGATACTGATGGCATAAATGGAAAACATATTATATAATGTAGTATATTTGGACTATCAAAACAATATTATTTTATATTAAACACTTAATTATGGCAAAGTTAGAGAAAGCTTCAGATGACATTATTGAATTTATTGAAAACATTGTGATGGACCACGGAATCGACCATTTTGCAGAATTCAGGTTCTTTGAACTGCCAAAGCAGAAGGAGGCGATAAAGGTTGCAAGGGCTAACGCCACGTCAGAGTATTTCGCCAAGACAAGCGACATGTGCACGGTCTTTGTGAACCCAAAGATTTGGGACAGGCTTGATGATGAGCAGAAAACGCTTTTGGTTGAGAATGCGCTGTGCGGAATTTACTATGACAATGACAAGGGGCGCCTTGTTGTGGGACAGCCTAATCTTATGATAGCTTCCGATTGTTATGCCAAATTCGGGGTAAAGCTTGTCGATGCAGCCGAAATAGCAATGCATGCATTGGAACAGATAAAGGAGGAGGAAAGAAAGGAGAAGGAAGAGGCAAGAGCCAAGAAAAAAGGCAACGCGCAGAATTAGCGTGTTGCCCTTCTGATGATACGACGGCTCCGTCTTTGGGAGCTTCTGTTGACAACCCTTGTCGGAGTCTGTGTCGTTTTGACAACCTTCACACCTCCGTTATTGGTTGTCACATTCTTTTTACCGCAATTGCATCCCATAGTGTTCTATTTTAATTTTTGTTATTATCTTCGTTTTTGTTTTCACCCTCTTTTGGCGTAGGCTGTTTTACAACCACTTTCTTTTTGCAACCGCATCCCATAGTTTACCTCCTTATCTTATAGTTTGACACTTTATCGAAAGTTGATAGGAACATGTTTTTGGACATGTCGCCCTTGAAATCGTCTATTAAGGAAACAATATTCGACAGTTTAGGATTTTCTTCGCATTGTTTCCTGAAGTCGTCCATCATTTCCGACACGGTGTTACATAATTCACCAAGGTCATCGGTCTCTTTTATGGATTGGTCGAACGAGAAATCGGTAAATTTCGGTTTTCCATAATAACCGAAAAACTGTTCGGCGAAATCGTCGGCAAAGGATAATATGGTATCGCGGATTGTGTCGCATAACTCATGTGCGTGGTTCTTTTCGGTGGTGTAATGCACCATCTTTGTAACATCCGCATACATGTAAAGTTTCATTATGATATCACAGGCTTCCTGTTCCATTGTAAAATGCTATTTTCTAAATAAATATTGCCTTTTTAAGTTTTTTTAATATATCTTCAGAAACAAATATATTTTATTGTAGTATATTTGTGTGGAGTAATATGTTAAAATATATGCAAAACAAAAAGGAAAAACAAATGAAGTTCCTTGTTGATATTGATGATGTGTTGAGGGATTTGTTAATCAACATGGTCAGGATATACAATAGGGAATTTGATGAAAAAATGACATATGATGATGTTTCGGATTACGATGTCAGGAAATCATTCCCGAAGGTTGTTGAAAAATACGGAGACGTAGGAAGATGGTTCTTTTCGGAACACGGCCACGAACTTTTCATTGGGAGCAATCCGATAGAAGGTTCGATTGAAGCAATTGAAAAGTTATCAGAGTACGGTACCATACACATAGTTACCAAGCAGAGTTCAATGGATAACAAGATTGATGCATTGAAGTGGCTTGAAGCTAATAATATAAGGTATGACAGCATTTCTTTTGTCAAGGACAAGTCAATTGTTTGTTGCGATTTCTTCATTGACGATTTCCATGACAATTTTATCGGTTGCGGCTGCGAAGGTTCGACAGGTGTATTGATTGACGCCCCATACAACAGGTTGGTCGGTTTGGAGGAACTTAAAAAGAAAACGGGTTTTGAAAAAATTGTAAGATATAAGAGTATTAAAGATTTTGCAAACGATATAGAAAAATTTTTATAATAATGATAAACAACATTTTCAATTATGAGGGGTTGGAGGAGAAAAAGAACCGACTCCATGAGGCTGAAACGATATTAAAAACGGAGTTTGTAGGGATTGACGATGTGATTGACGGGACAATATCAAATGTGCGTCCGTGGTATCTATACCCTGAATTGCAGGACAAGCCGCTTGTCATAACCCTTGTCGGAATGAGCGGGACGGGAAAGACGTCGCTTGTCAAAAGATTGTGTGAAATTCTTGACCTTGAGAAGGACATGGGCTATTTCAATTTCGGCGAAATCAACGAGCAGAGTGCATGGGAGATAGAGGATACCATAGACGAGACGTTGAACAACGGCAGAAGGTCTAAGGTTTTTGTATATGACGAGTTCCAATATGCCGCAACGCTTGACGAGGACGGTTCGGAGAAGGAGAACAAGGGTGGCATGAAGACCTTTTGGGAGCTGATGGACACAGGACTTATAAACCGGAGGTTTCAAATATATGAGATAACGAGGATAAGGAGGGCTTTATCCTATGCCTTGAAGATAGACAACAAATGCCATATGATAATAAGGAATGGCGTTTGGGAGAACTGCAACGAATGCCTTTCATTTTTCAATGAATACGACAAGATGCAATTCTCTTCCATATTCAATGTCGATATTGATGAAGTGGAAGATGATGAAGTAAAGGAAAAATATATAACATATCAGGTAAAATCCGATATGTTCCTGACACAGGGTACGCTTGATGATTTATACAGGTCGTATTCCAAAATAAACGGGGACATAGACATAATTGATTTCAGGGACATGCTGGTGAAGATGGACTTCAATGGGCTATGTTCATTTCTTGAGGAGTTGTATGAGAAAGGAATGAAAGGTTATTCAATGGATTTCAGCAAGTCAATTGTTTTTGTCCTGATGAACCTTGACGAGGCATATCAGATAAGTTTCGATGTTAATCCCGACATGTTGCCGGATCAGTTTTACAAGATAACAAAGAAGCTAACAGTTGTTGACATAAAGCAAGGGCTTAAGAGAAGATTCCGTAACGAGCAGATAGCACGTTTGGGTAACATCTTTATGATATATCCCGCGTTCTCAAGCGAGACCTTCATGAAGATAATCGTGATGTTCTGCCAAAGATATGCCGAAAGCGTCAAGGAGAAGTTCGGCATAGCCATATATTTCGACGAGACTGTATTAGAGCTTATATATAAGGACGCGGTTTTCCCGACACACGGAACAAGACCGATTATTTCATCAATACACGAAATTGTCAAGACAAAACTACCAATAGTTGTAGATGAGCTTTCAAGGAATGGGATAGACAAAGTTGACAATATGGTATATTCCTATGACGGCAAGGACATACACGTCAAGTCTTTCTTTGAGGACAAAGAGGTTGGCGAATCTGTCATTGAACAACCTTTAAGAGTTGAGAACCACAGGAATGTCAGTGACACAAAGAAGAGGATTGCCATAGCCGTACATGAAAGCGGGCATTTTGTGATGTACACGAAACTATATGACAAGATACCAGAAAAGGTCTGCGTCGGAACCGTAAACAGGGAAACGGGCGGATTCATGCTGAAAGACGCAGATGATTTGGATAAACTATATAGCAAGGAAGAATGCATGGCCGAAATAAAGATAAGCCTTGCAGGGTATGTTGCAGAGAAGATGGTCTTCGGAGATGTAAAAAGAACAAACGGGGCTTCAGAGGATTTGGCCAACGCAACGGTCATAGCCTCACAGATGGTAAGGAAATTCGGTTTCGGTTCAAGACCTGAAGTAACAACGTATCTTAATAACGGAACCGAAACAGGCGGAGGCAACTATCTGAATGAGGACACTAAGGAAAGGGTGAATTCGGAAGTTAAAAGGATAATATCTTCATGCATAATGGAGATTGAATCAACATTTGTTAATAATGAATGGAAAAAAATGCTGAAGGATTCGGCGTCATACCTTCTTGAAAACCCGTCAATTCCTAAGGAAAAGATGCAGGAACTGTATGATGAAGTGTCAAGCAACCTTAAAAAGGAAAATGACGAAAAAATATATTTGGAACTTTTTAACAAATTTTAATAAAAAAAACTTTTGTAAATAAAAGAATGTTTTTTATATTTGTCGTGTTGCCAATGTCAGTACTGACAAAATGTCAGGTTATTGTTATTGGCACACGGTTTGCATTATAAGGATGGAAAAAAAATAAACAATAAAATAAGTGAAAAAATATTATGAGTAAAAGAGCAATTGGAATTGATTTGGGTTCTACAGCATCGGAATGTGCTGTTATCGAACAGGGCAAGCCTGTTGTTGTTTTTAACGAAGAGGGTTCGAACATGACGCCTTCTGTAGTCTCGTTTGTCAACGATGAGAGAAAGGTCGGAGGCCCGGCAAAAAGAAAGATGATAGTCAACCCAAAGGAAACCGTAAACCTTATAAAGCGTTTCATGGGCGCCACATATGAGGAATCAAAAGAGGCGATGACGCATGTCCTGTATGATGTTGTCGAAAAAAATGGACAGCCAAGGGTCAAGGTTGGGGATAGGTTTTATTCCCCTGAAGAGATTTCGGCTATGATTATCGGTTCGCTGAAGAAAAACGCGGAATCCTATCTCGGTGATGAGGTTACCGAAGCGGTTATAACCGTTCCCGCATTCTTTTCGGACAGTGCACGTGCAGCGACAAAGAAAGCGGGTGAAATGGCGGGTCTTAACGTTTTGAGGGTCATCGCAGAACCCACCGCGGCAATACTTTCTTCAAATATTGATATGGAGAAAGGCGGCAAGTATATGGTTGTTGACTTCGGCGGTTCCACTCTTGATGATTCTGTGGCGGACATTTCAGACGGTGTGGTTGAGATTTTAAGCACCAACGGTGATGTGTATCTTGGAGGTAGCGACCTTGACAAAGCCATAGCGGAGCATATTATCAAGACGTACAAAGAAGATAGCGGTATTGACATCAAGGATGACGCCCAGGCTATGTCACGTGTTATGGATGCCGCAGAAAAGGCTAAAATAGACTTGAGTTCGTCTTCAATGGCCGATATCAATATTCCGTATATCACAGTGAAGGATAATCAGCCACAGCATCTTATAATGCAACTTTCCAGAAGCAAGTTTGAGCAAATTATAACCCCGTTTGTTGACAAGCTAATCAAGTGTGCTAAAAAGGCTATTGAACTTGCCAATATTGAGAAAAAAGACCTCAACGGAATTCTTTTGGTTGGCGGTTCATGTAGGATTCCTCTTGTTCAGGAACGTTTGACAAAGGAATTTGGTATCGAACTGATAAAATCGAGCAACCTCGACCTTGCCGTTGCCGAAGGCGCCGCTATTCAGGCAAACATATTGGTGGGAGGTGAAAATGCAAAGGACATTCTTCTGCTTGACTGTACACCTATGAATTATTCAATTGAGACTGAGGGTGGTATAGCAACCACTCTTATTGAGGCCAATACAACAATACCTTGTGAGAAAAGACAGGTTTTCAGTACGGCTGTCGATAATCAACCTGCTGTGAACATTCATGTTCTTAATGGTTTGAGACCTATGGCAAAGGATAACAAGTCCATTGGTATGTTCACACTTGACGGAATCATGCCGGCACGCAGGGGAGTTCCTCAGATTGAGGTTACGTTCTCATTGTCTGCTGACTCAATCCTGACGGTAACGGCGAAAGACCTTGCTACAAACAAGGAACAGCATATAACCATCGAGAACAACAACAAGATTTCAGACGAGGAGGTTGAACGCTACAAAGCCGAAGCTAAGGAGCATGAAGAGGAAGACAGGAAGTTCAAGGAGGAAGCAGAAAAAGCCAACCGTTGCGAAGGCTTGATTTATCAGACCGAACAACAGCTTGAAACATTCAAGGACAACGAGAAATTCACTGAGGACGACAAGAAATTCTTTACCGACAAGGTTGAGGAACTGAAGAAACTTAAGGAAAATTCAGATTACTCCAAACTTGATGAAATCGAAAAGGAGATGCAGACAAAATGGTTCGAGTTGAGCAGCAAACTGTATCAGCAGCCTAACGGTGAGGCCTCCCCTGATATGGTAAACGAGATGTTCAAAAACGGAACAGTTGAACATCAACCTACCGAGAGCGATTTGGAGAATCAGGAAGCATAATCAGAAATTTGTTTATGGTGCGGTGGAAACAAAACCGCCGTACCATTTTAATTTTTTTGTCAAATGGCATCAGGAAAAGATTATTACAAAATTTTAGGACTTTCGGAAGAAGACAAGAAACTTCAAGGTGAAGAGTTCAGCAAAAAGCTTAAAGGTAATTACAGGAAAATGGCGAAGGATTACCATCCTGATCGTTATGCCAACAAATCCGAAGAAGAACGCAAAGAGGCCGAGGAGAAATTCAAGGAGATAACCGAAGCCTATGATGTTTTATCCGATAATAACAAAAGGACACAATATGACCGTTTCGGAACCACAGAGGCGTTTGATTTCAACGGTTTCAGTGGCACGGGCATGCCGGATATCGATGAGATACTCAATCGTTTCCGTGGTGGTTTTGGCTCATTCAACCCTTTCGGAGACATTGGCATGGGATTCGGAATGCATCGCAGGGGAAATATGGTTGAAAAGCCCGAACCTGTAAAAGTTAGGGTTCACTTGACTATTGAAGACCTTTATAAAGGAGGTGTGAAGAGAATCAAATATAAGAGATTCAAACCATGCAAGGATTGTAATGCTTCAGGAACAACAAAATACGGAAAAACTGAAACATGTCCTGTGTGTGGCGGAAGCGGTGTGTGTGTTCAAACAGAAAGAAACGGATGGGCTACGGTACAAAGGACAAGCGTTTGCCAAAAATGTCATGGCTCAGGAAAAATTATAACAAATCCATGCAATACCTGCGGAGGTACCGGAAGGGTTGTTGAAACTGAGGAGTATGACTTGCAGATACCGTATGGTGCAGTTGACGGTTCAATGTTCTTGGTTCCTGAAATGGGTAATTACGCCGAAAGAAACAAGAATGTTGTCGGGGACCTTTTGGTTATTATTGCAATTGACGATAATGGAAAGTACAGGACAACAAACGGATACGACCTTTATACAACAATAGACGTCCCGATATTAGAATGCATAACAGGTGGCAAATCAGAAATTGAATTTATAGACAAAACCAAATTTTCGATAAAGATACCGAGGTTTACACGGGACGGGGCTATATTACAGTTGCAAGGTTACGGGCTCCCAAGTGAAAACGGAAGAGGAAGGTTACTTGTTGAAGTTAGGCAAAAATACCCCGACAACATAGATTCAAACGAAGAGAAACTTTTGAAAAAACTGAAACAATCCAAAAACTTTGCATCATGAGGCACAGCGCAGGAATTATTCCATACAGAATGAACAACGGAAAGTATGAATTCTTTGTCGGTCACCCAGGCGGGCCACATTGGTCAGAAAGAACCTATTGGGCCATGCTGAAAGGCAGGATTGAGGAAGGGGAAGATGAAATGACTGCGGCCTTAAGAGAGTTTCAAGAAGAATCAGGTGTTGCAATTCCAGAAAATCTTAAGGGTAAAATATTCAAGCTCGGAACCGTCATTCAGAACCCAAATAAATTGGTCACCGCGTTTGGGGTTGAGTTTCCCGATATTTATCCTGAAAGATGCCGCTCGAACATGGCCGACCATTGCGACTGGCCGGAGATAGACAACTATGCTTGGATTGACTATGACTCAATATTAAAATACACACACCCGACAAACATCGTCTTCTTCGAGACAATAGTTAAAATGTGTCAGCCGAAAGAATATTAAGAATTTTTAACGTTTTGTAGGAAACAGTCTATTGGAAATAAACATATATTTGTGTAGTTAATTCACGATAAGAGATTTTTAATGGCAAAAAACAACAGAAACAACAGGAAGCCTTTGGTTGAGGGTCCGAGAAAAAACGAAGAGATTGTCGGGTATTATAATGTAAGGGTTATATATTCCAACGATGAAGGGAAAACCGAGAACATCATATGTCCGTTAAAGAACGCTTTGAAGATGGCTTATGATTCGGAATTGGATTTGATTGAGATAAGCCCTAATGCCGACCCTCCTGTGGTAAAGATAGGTGATTATTCAAAGTACATGTATGAACTGAAGAAAAAGGAAAAACTCAAGAAACAGAACAAGACCGAGTTGAAAGAAATGCCTTTGTCGGTGAACATATCCAAACACGATATGGAGACCAAGGCAAAGAAAGTGAGGGAGTTTATCGAAAAGGGAGACAAGGTGAAGGTCACGCTGACCATGAGAAAGAGAGAACTTTTAAGGCGCGAGGAGAACAAGAGGTCTCTTTTGGATTTCATTTTGATGCTTGAGGATGTTTCGGTTCCTGAATCAATGCCGAAGGATGAAGGTAACAAATGTGTTGTAATACTGAAGAAAAAATAACCTATGTTTATAGTAAACTGTAAGAAAAAGACGGCATCGGTCGAAGACAACGGTGTAACAGGACGCTATTTTGCGGAAATAAGAAAAATAGAACAGCTTAACGACGAACAGCAGAAGGAACTCTTGAAAATCGTAAAATTCGGCTCGGAGGAAGAATCGAACGCTGCAAGAGAGAAACTGATAGGGTGCAACCAAAGGTTTGTCGCATCAGTTGCAAAACATCTCACAAATGGTGACAACTTCAACGATTTGGTAAGTGAAGGTAATTTAGGTCTGAACAAAGCCATAGACAAGTTTGACCTGTCTTTCAAACAGCATTTTATAACATATGCCACTTTTTGGATAAACAAGTGCATGGTGGACTATATGACAAACGTGGAGAGAATGATAGTCCCGAAGAATGCGACAAGGGTCAACACATATGTTGCTTCAGCCGCAAACGACTTCTTCCTTGAGAACGGAAGGAATCCAAGCGTTGACGAATTGAAAAACAGACTTAACGATATGGGTGTTCCGATTTCTAATATCGAGGATATCGTTGGTATTACAATGGTATCTCTCAATGAGATAGACCCTGACGGAGAGATTGACGACGACACAAACTATACGTCATATACGGATTACATAGATTTCCAAAAAACCACATCCTCAAACAACATAGAGGAGGAGATAGACCTTGAGGACGTAAGGAATTTGGCTGAAATGATGGTTTCATGTCTTGATAGCAGACAGCAGGAAATTGTGCGCAGGTATTACGGAATAGGAAGATGCGAGGAACCAACAGAGGTGATAGCCAGGAGTTTCGGAGTTCCGACAACGGTTATTTCCAAGGAGATATACAGCGCTATGAACAAGATTAGAAAAACATTCAAAATAACAAAAAAGAGGAAAAATGGCAAAAATTAAGATTGAATTCACCGAAGACATTATCAAATTGGTCAAAAACCTTCGTTTCGGCCCCATTGAAACCAAATATTATGTGACACCTTCACATGACGATGTGGTTGTCGAGAATGTGGGAAGCGGACGTTTTAACGTAATAAGTGTAAGCGATGAAGGTTTGGCTAAGGAAATCGCCCCAATCAGGGTTACAAATATTCAGGATTTGGGGGACAACCTTTACGGAATCGACAACTACAACCTTTGGGGCGGAACCTATATCTATGAGGATATGGCGTACATTCTCGGCAAAATGGACAAGGTTGTGAAAGGAACCGAAGAGGACCCGGACGGTCCTAAATTTGAGGAGGAAACAGCAAAATATCTTGAAGAACTCGCCTCGTTCATTATCGAAAACCTTTCAAACATTGAGGAGATTCTCCATCAGTTCTGCACAGAAGGTATACACACGGGTGTAACATACGTATGCAAGCCTAACGAACACATTTGGATCAAGGAGGAAAAATAACTTTAGAAAAAAAGCGAAAAAATTAACGCGGTCTTGATTGACCGCGTTTTTTTATATGCCGCTGTTATGTATGAAGTCAATTGCCGTGTTAAGTTCCTTTGTTGTAATCGGGTCTTCACCCTCCAGTTGGTCTTGGAACATATGTCGTGCAGAATCATGGTCAACACCCGGATGCAACCTATATGCTATCTGTGATTTCTTTATAATCGGGTTCTTGTCAAGAATGGTGTTAAGTTGACCAAGGGCACTTCTCTTTTTTCCGCTGTCCTTTTCTTTGTCATTGTTTTTTTTATCATCTTTTTTATTGCCACCCTCAAAGACCCCCTCATCTACACCCTCAAAGACTCCCTCATTGTACATTCTCTTGAGTTCCTCACGGATTATTTCCTTAACAGTCTGACGCTCAACTTCCTCGTGGACACATTCCTTTATCAATTGTCTTATATCCATAATAAAATATTTTTTTTTTCTTATATATCAATAATAAATATGCTCTTTTGTAGTATATTTGTCAAAACAGGGAAAAGGTTTGTTTGAAAAATTTTCCTCTCTGATAATATTTATGTTTATCTGAATTTGACTAATGGCCTGCAATTATTTAGAGATATACAAAGGTAACACAAGGATAACAAGCACGACGGATTTGATTCCGGGCGAAACGCTTACCGTTGTCGTCAGGGAGGACTTGTACCCCGGGCATACCTTTGCCGCATGGGTGGACAGGGCCGGAAACGTTCTTGACCCATATCCTCAAGGCGGATATACCGAAGACGGTTACCCGTATTTCCTTTTCACAGTTACATGCGACAGTTACTTCAACGCACTTTTCAAACCCGATGTCGTTCAGGAGGTGCTTATACAAACAATTGTAAATGACGAGGATTTGGGTTCGGCAAGCGGAGGTGGTACATTTAATACAGGTGACCTTGTTACATTGACGGCCACACCCGTTGACACATGTACGGCGAGATTTGTTGAATGGAGGAAGAAAACGACGGGGGAGGTGGTTTCGATAAACGAGCAGTTCACGGTTGTCGCTACGGAGAGCAGGATATACGAGGCTGTGTTTGAACTGATTGAATACAAAATCAACCTCACAATAAACAACAGGTTCTACGGAACGGTCTCACAAAGCGGAAATGGAACATACCATTTCGGAGACACGGTGACGTTTATTGCTGAACCGAATGAAAACTGCACATTTTTGGGATGGTATGAGAACAACGAACTGATAAGCGAGAATGAGGTCTATTTATATACTATAGACAAGATTGGGGACGAATGTGTGGAGGAAAGGAATATTGTCGCAAGGTTTAAGACAAACCTTTATGAAATAGATGTCTTTTTTGATGAATTTGAAATAAACGCAAACGGTATTTTTATAATATAAGAAAAAAAAAAATATAATAATTAATTATGTCATACATTAGTTCAAGTAGTCCAACATTTCAAGCTCAGAAGCCTGAAGGTAATTACACCATATCCAATATAAGTGCTAAACCTTGTTATGGCATTTTTTTGAAATGTACTAAAACAACAGGAAATGGGACCGCTTCAGGATGGGAGTCAGGCTTATTAGAAGCGGCTTCTGGAGCAACAACATATGATGGTATAAACCAAGGATTGTATTCTTCCGTTAATATTAAATCCTTTTTATTAAATTCTACAACCGACCCTGTAAAATATTGGATTTATAGTGTCCCTTTGAGATATATAATTACTTATCATCAAAACAATGATGGAACGGGTAATACTAAAACGGTTTTTACAGATGACCCAAATGCGGGCACGTTATGCAACTGTTCTTCAACAACACCTTCGGCAGGACATCCATGTTATATTCCTGAAGCATGCGATATTTGCTCAAGAAGGCTCTCTTATCAAACAGGTGGAGGGTCTACAATATATTATGAAACCGATATTTACACTTATACAGGGCAGAAATTAGGTTGGACAATTCCTTCTGGTACATTTACAGGATGGACAACTACACAAGGAGGAACAACTCCCGATATAACAATACAAGAAATCGCTCAATCAACTCTGTATGAACAATTAATTTACGGATTATGCGATGTAACAACAGAGCGTCATTTATATCCGGTAATTACACCTGAAGCACAATATAATATAAATGTTTATTTTGATACTAATGAAATAAAGAATATATCAGTTTCTGACATTTCTCAAGTTTAATAGATTATTATAGAGTACACTAACTTAAAGCCGTCTTCGGGCGGCTTTTTTTGTGCCTCGATATTTATAAAAAAGTCTGCACAAACAGTAAAACAATAAGGTTTTTGCAGGTTTGTTATATAATTTTGGAAAATTTAGAACAGGGTGTCAAATTTTAATTCGCACGAGAGTTTTGATTTTAACGATACGACGCAAAGAACCGCAAGTGTCGAGAACCAACCCCACTACGGGGTTGAGAAGGTGACCCACCAATCAGAGAGCGGAAGTGAAGTGACAATCACAGGCGGGGACAGCATAAACGGTATATTAAACAATGATTTGTCGAGGGCCACGGAAAACAATCCCGTTACATTTCCCGCAACACCAGCAAGCAGCAGTCCTTTAAGTGACTATTACGTTCATGGAAGGCAGATAAAATACAGAGTCACAACCAATGTATCTCCGGGTACAATTTTAGGCAGTGTTTCTGTAGATAATGAAACAAAAAACAATCAGAATACGGACATCGTTGAAGGAAGCACACACAGTGTTGTTGCAACACCAAATTCTCCGTGTACTTTCCAAAATTGGACCGGTGATTATGATGAATTTTCGGTTCCAACAGATACAGGTAACAGTAAGACAATACCGAATACATTGGACGATGATATGACGGTAACGGCGAATTTCAACTGTGTTGTCAACGTCGAAGACCCAACAGGTGCTGTGATACAAAACCCGACGTCTTGTTCGTGGTCCAAAATTCAAAACATGTATGTGAATGAAAACGGAAATTGCTGTAATTTGGTTAAATATACTTTAGGGCCGCAGGAGATTTTATTGGCGCAGAACAATTGCAACAAATCATTCCTGAATGTGTATTCGGCATATTACAAACCAATTCCTCAACCAAAATGTTATTCATATGTATATCATGCAAGAGGTTGGGCCGGTGATGTAGGTTCTTCACATCCTTCGGCTTGTTATGTTGCACCTCAATTTGGTTTGAACACCACAGACAGTCAGACTGGTTTGCCTGTCGGTAATTACGCCATGATGATACCAACAAGTAACAGCGGTAGAAAACCCTGTGATCCGGTACAGGATGAAACCCTTTGCAATGACCCATGTTATATAGTGAATACAATACCGACGATAAGTTCAAATGTAGGTTATAGCAAACCAATCGATGTTTATAGGTATTACACAAGATGCACCGAAAATAATGTAACATATTCTTGTCTTAGTGACAACAACCATCCCGAATGGGAAAATGATGGAAGGCCTGATGTTGAAATCTTTTTGGGAACGGCAAGTTCAACAAACGTATTCTCATGGGGAAATTACGCCATTTCCGAAAATAGTACGAACAGCATAGGTAAATGGATGGTTAGTAACTCTGCAATTGCCGATTTTCCGAGAAGTACGTGGCTTGTTATATGCCCGCAATCAGGTGGCTATCATTTTGACCCTTCACGCTTTGACATAAGTGATGTTGACACAATAACTTATCAAAGCCAAACTATAACAAACGTAAATGAGTTGCTTGACACAACTAAGAGCGGTTTATCGTCAAATCAGGCTGTTTGGTTCGAGCTTGAAGTTAAGGAAATACCAATAACTTCAGTTCCGGCGAATTCTGATTTCCTGCAAACATACTATGACAATTCGGACGATATAGTATGGGGAGACCAAAATGACGGAACACTAATAACACAGATAAACGGAAACTATATAAGCAGGGATTGGCCAAACACAATACGTATTTGTCTTTCAAACGGAAATTCAACGTATTACAACAAAATAGTATATAGGGACATGTTGTTCCGCAAGAATTGTAATGGAGGGACAATAGGCCCAAATGGGATTGAAGAAATTCAAAACATGACATCAACAAACACATTTTTCTTCCAAGACGGAGAATGTGGAAGCTTCAATGGTTGGGCAAACGGCAATGGAACTATCATTGAGAGTGATAATATTCTTAATTTGTCAGTTCCGTCATCTTGCTGCAACACCTACCATCCTGAAGTGGAATCCTGTTCCGACAAGTATTATCCGTATGGCTTCAGGATTGTAAACGGTGGTACTGTGAAATATTACAGATGTGCCATTCTTCCTTATTGTGACAACTCAACAGGAAACTTTTTAACACCACCGAACGGTAGCACTATAATAACGAGTCTTGATATTAATACAATAATAACGGAAGGTTTAGTACAGAATGGTAATATTGTTGGTTTGGACAATGTGTTTTTTGCATTGACCCCAAACAGAACACTATATTTCAACGGTTTGATGTTACTTAAATTTGACAACACCCAAAATTGGGAATACTATACAACAGACGGGGATTCAAGGGAACTTACCACAACTTCAACCGCTTCAGGAATACCACTAAGCGAAACCGGAAAACTTACAAACGAAACAAACAATTCAACCCATTATTATCGTATTGCTTACATGGAGATAGAGGACACCATAGGACAAGATTCATACATATCGAATTACGCAGCAATAGATGATGCATTCCTTTCAGGGGAAATATTCCTGTATGCCGATGACAGTGATTATGATGAGGAGATGTACAACGGTTTGAAGGTCAAATATGGGGTTGTGTACAAAAACAATTGTGGTATAAATAAAAGTGCCGTTTTGTTGTCATGTTTTGACGGTGTAGATGGTGATGAACTCACGTTGAAAATGTCTCTTGAAAGCAGATACATCGACTATGGTGTTACAAGAGATGTGGAAACCGATGCTACAAACACACTGTACAGATATGTTAAAAGGTATGAGCCTCTTGTTGATTCCCCTAACAATTACGATTATGGTGAAAAAAGCAATATGGTGAGTTGGTCTGATATTGGTGACGGCAGGGTCAATGATTATACCATATTTGGTTTACGTTCGTTTGTAGAAAGAAACCCATTACCATTTGGGAGCCAATACATTTACAAATACAACCTTTTTGATGGTTATGATTTTGGGTTCGAACAAGAGAAACGGGTTTTTGTTTCAGAAAAAATATGGGAAAAACAAACAACACAAGATCCGGATATTCCGTGGCAATACGTTAAAGTGAACAACACCACATCGTGTACGGATGGTAATAATACTTACTATAATTACGACCAAAACGATGGTGACAATTCAAATGCACGTTCTTGTAATATGCAGGAAGGCCTGTTCCTTTTAGCCCACGATAATAATAGCGAATCAATTGTTTTACTTACAAACAGTAATCTCAGTTATTACACTAATCCTTCTTATTATACTTTTCCCACAGATATTGACTATGTTTGTTCTAACGCTCCGACAACAAGTTATTGTGAGGGGCCACAATTAGCCGGGTATAATTATGTTCTTGAAGACGGTGGAATAGGAACGAGGTTTGAGATAGACTCAACCCAAACTTATGAGCTTGGTCACTACTGTTATGGTACAGATAGTAATTCATTCACATACGGACGTTGGTGGCCGTTAAATTATGACGAAATCATAGACGAGTGTTCTTTTTATAATTTAGATACATACCATCTGATAAACAGCAATCAAACTTCATATACAGGAACGAGAAAATATATTCTTATAAAAAATATAAATGGTCTTGATCAGGCCAGTTATTATGATTTTGTTAATAATCTTTGGGTTGATTATGACGCTTTCCCGTGCCTTATAGATTGTACTGCCATGGGGGTGAATGATGAATTGATTATTCTGAGAGAGATTGATGATTTAGGAGAATGTACCGCTGATGAGTCGTATTATGTAATAATAAACGAAGGTTATACTGATATAAACAGAGAGAAACACGATACAATATGCCATGTGGCAAACTATTTTTATGCAAACAAAAAATATGTAACACAGTCTGGTTTTGAAGACATAATGAATGATAGTGACATTACACTTTGTTTAAGGGTGGCATATGTCACAAGCGAAACAAAGGGAATATTGGTTTACGTTGACGGACAATATGTAAGCAATGTTTATGAGGGAGATGCCAACGGTGATGTTGCAGAAGCAACAATTTCGGGCGGCTATTTCAATAGCGGAACCATTGATAGTTATTCATTTTTCAAGGGTTCTGACTGCATAACGAACGGAGGCACATACAATTCTCCATATACATTATTCACTGCCGATGAACTTATAGATGCATGGGAACGTGAAATAAGGTTTGTGAAAATCGGCGAAAATATACCGTATGATGTCAAACCCTTTAATTCCAATACACCACCATATGTAAAAAACAGTGTTTATCGTTTGAATGTGGATAAGATTAGTGAAACATCTAGTAGTAGTTTTTATACCGAAGCCCATAATTTTTGGAATACTTCCACACACTCATATAATGCCAAGGAAAGTGGTTCTGAAATAGAACTTTCTTTTGAAAACGGTGATATCATGATTCCTGTAAGGTGGAATAATAGCAATATAGTCAGTATTAAAGAATATTACTGTTCAAAAGATGGTTTTGACGGAAATGGTTTGTATATTGGCATACCCGAATTACAGAGTGGTACCACCTATTATAAACCGCAATGTTATACATTAAGTGGAGCTCAGGAAAGCGGTTCTTGGAAAGGTGTTTTCAGAAATCTGTCATGTGATTGCTGCTCAAATTTGGTACACACAGGGTATGGTTTCATGCCAATGGAAACATCAACTTCCGGAACCTATGACTATTGTGCATATAAAAGGGAAATATCATACAACCAAGAGTTAGGTATATACGAAATAACCAAGTACGGTTATTATGCAAACGATATTTTCATTGAAGTCCCGGAAAATGGTATTAAATGGTTAAGGCTTAGTGACGACGGTGTACATGTTTCAATCGTAAACAACATAATTGACGGCATATCCGTGGAAAAGTTGAACACAGGCATGTATGAACTTACACCACCGTTGGAAAAGGTTGGAAATGTATTGCAAAAAGATTATTACGATTACATTCTTTTCAATGGAACACCATCAAGTGCCTCATCTGATGTTTCCACAACATCGCAGTTGGAAACACACAGGGACACAAATCACACTTTGTTCATACATACAACTACAAATGTCCACGCCCCAATAACAAATCTACCAAACCAACAGGGTGCCGCAAGAACATATCCTTCCGGGAAATATTGGGAACTCATATCCAACTATTATTACGAAACATCTGTTAATGGGAGCCAAAATCCGTATAGATTCCAATTTTTAGGGTGGTTGGTTGAGGACAAACCCGTATACAAATATTATTGCGACTCAAATTGCAATGGTATAACGGGTCGTGTGAAATTTCCGATAAGAAATTCTTTCGAAGAAAATAGCGACAATTCATTGACGTATGAGTCAATATACTCAATATATCCTGATGTTTCATATCCGTTCAACTTAGTAAATACAAATGTTGAATCTTACAGGGTGGTGAGAAATGTTGTCGAGTTGGACGAGTGTTTGAAATCGGCAGTTTTATTCAAGGTGGATAGTTATGATGCCAATGATATTACCGGTATGGATGGGAATACATACTATAATGGATATTTTTATGAGCCAAATCCAAGTTTATTGACAACAGCAATAAAAAACATGTATCCGTACATAGAGACAGATGATATTGTAATGGATTACATGGGAAAACAGTATAACGCCAATTCAACTTATTCAAACACAGGTGTGCGTTCCATAATATTCACGCAGGATGATGTGAAAAGGGTTTTCAATAGAGACGTTGAATATGCAATGATAGCCGACTATGTCTTGTATGATGAGTATCCATCAGAATCTATTGATGTTTATACAATAGACGACCTAAAAAATGCCATTTCAAATAAAGCGGAATACATAAATGTCCAGGCAAACATTATTTACCGCTATATGAAGTACGAAAGCGGGCATTATTATCAATACAATAAAATAACTATTAATGGTACTCAATATAACGGAGGAGACGTATTCAAACGCGAGATTGGCTACAGGTTTTTCCCGAGGGACGAAAAGGTGCGTGTAATGGGATGCCAAACTGCCACCGCCATATATGCACATAATTTCTTTCTCACTTTTTGCTCAAGCGCATATGGTTTCGGTTGCGGAGTGACAACTGACGGAATGTCAGGAATGCAGTTCTCATATGATGACTCATTATTATACGGATTGGCTTCAGGTTTAAACGATCCGGAGGTCTTCTATATAGACCACAGGCATTTCACAGGCTCACACAGATTATCATATACCTTGATTGATACAATCGAAAACGAAAATGGTGATATAATAGAAGCCGGAGATAGTTTCAATTCAAATTGCCAAAATATGAATGGGTATAATGTCGGGAAGTGTAGTAGAGAAACATTCACGGGTGAACATGTCGAGATGGATATAGATAAGATAAACGATATAAAAACCTTTGTTGACGGCATTCTTCCCTATTGCAACCAAAGTCTGACAATGAGCGGATCGTGTGAGAGTTTAATAGTCACAAACAATCAGGAAAGTTTGTTTGGGTTAGAGGAATATGACTATAGTGACCCACAAACCGGTAATGAAAACTATCCTGATTTTTATTATCTTAAGTATATTGGCGTTAACTATCCTCTTACATGGTATGAATGGAACGGAAGCCAATACAATATGGTTGATACAGAAAACGACCCGGATTGGGTGGAACCGTCAGATGCCGCCGCAGTATATACCATACCTGTCAGATGGGAGAATGGTTCATACCCATTGAAACGTTTGATATCTGTTGGGGTATATAAAGTTGTTGTAGAAAAGTATTATGACGACCCCGGAGACATTGCTCCGTATAATATAAACCAATACACTTCATTATTCGGATATAGTTGGTATGAGGACAACCCAATAGCCGCATTTGCTCCGTATATAAGGACAAGTGATGTTGCGGACACAGAAAACTTACAACGCATTTTCTTAAGGGATTCGGCGTTGCCGTTCGTTTTTGAAGCCAACACTTGTTACAGCATACAGTATACAAAAATAAATGATATTTCGGAACGTCTCGAAAACACGGAAAATTCGCTACAATTATTCCTTGTAGTCTATGACAGAGATATGGTCCCCGCAAGATTCGGCTCAAACGTTTATGTGTGGATGGGTACCCAAACTCCGCCAACCGTTACACCACCATATAGTATAAGCAATGTATCAAATGAAACAGAATATGTTGACGCTGTAATGAGCGGTGTTGATATAATACATGTTCAAACTGATTTTGAAATGGGTGGCCATGAATATCTCACAGGAGCATATTACGGTAGTTCTGTAAAGTTCAGTCCGTGCAATTTCGCTATATTCGGATATTGTACAAACCCGATATTGAGATATATAACAGGAGACGAGATAACATTGGAAGCTCCAATTGTCACAATCATAGACAACAGCGTTTCGGTCGGAGATTCCTATTACGTTACAATGACCCACAGCAATTCACCGGATCCTTCTATACAAATACTCTATTCCATCACAGTACAAGGTGTTTCCGATGCGAATCCATCAACAATTTACACAGGTCCTCTTACAATATCAAAAAGCGTTTTGGACGGTCATCAAATAAATGCAAGATGCCACGGAGGATACGGTTACAACAATTCCACTATTACAGTGGAAACACCGCCGGTTTAAAAAAAGTAGTGCATTTTGTAGTATATTTGTATAAACTACAAAAGAATTGTACAAAACAAAGACAACTCAGGAATACTCAGAAACCATAAGGTCCACAAACTCATGCAAAAGGTTTATGGACCTTTGGCGTAACGAGTTTGCGCCGGCTAGATATATAGGCCATGTCAACAACCTGTATGACAAATACAAAATGACGGATTACTATCTTTCAGGAAAGACGCCCGACGAATGCGTGTTTCATTTCATAGAATCATACCTTAACGACTCGAATCTGAGTTTTTCATACCACAATGCGAAAATATCACAAAAAGGCTATTGTTCTGATATCGGAAGAAGCTCGGAACAACTAACTGATATTGCGGAAAACCTTAAAAGAAGATGCTCCGAGATAGGAATATTGGGGGAAAACAAATATTATTCGGACATATCAAAACTTGAGGATGTAATAATAGGCCATGCCTGTTATGAAACCGTGTTGGGTGCGTTGTCAGAACTAAGGGTCAGAAAATATCTCGAATATAAAGGCATCAACACACAAACACTTTTGAATATTGACGAAGAATCCTATTTGGATTCGTTTGGTACGGATATTTTCATGTCGGACGGCAACAATAAGATTTATGGATTCATACAAGTCAAGCCGATATCTTTTCTTTTCGGGACAGGTTCCGATTTAGTGAAGGACAGGGCGAAATGCTACAGCAACGAGGAAGAACTCAACAATTTCATCCATACACATCCACAATATTTCAGAGACGGAAACGAAGGAGGAGTTGACACTTCGATAAGGTACATATTCTATGATAAGTCAAGAAACTATGGGTTTGTGAAATTTCCTATAGATGGGAAACAGCAGAAGTTTATACACGTATATGATTTCACCACAAAGGACGGAAAGCCGCTAATAAAAAGTTCTGAACTTGCAAAATACAAGACAGACAACCTTATTCGTTAACAATTTTTAAGAAAAAGGCAAACATAACGGAACAAGTTTTCTTATATATTTGTCATGTTAAAAGAATAAAAAGAAATGGCGAATATAAACAGGAAAGCTACAACAAGGAGATATATAACGGAAATCAAGAAATTCCTGATAGATTGTGGTGCGGAATATCTTAACAAGTCTGAAGAAAGTGATTCGGAATATGTCAAGTTCGAAGATATCATTATACGTATTTCTGACCATATAGGTGTACGCAACGACATACCATCAGTCGTTTTTCCAAACAACGAGCCATCAAAACCTGTTTTTGTTATGAGTTCGAACATTCTTTCATATTCCTCCATAAAGGAACTTAAAAATTTACTAAAAAGCTACTTGGACTTGATTTCTCTAAATGAGAGTATAGTCAAAAATATCACATATAAGAAAAACGCCAAGATTAAAATCCTAACAAACAAAATAAACGAAAAAAAAGAAGAGCTTGATGAACTAACAAGCAATATAAACAGCATTTCAAAGGCAGTAATGGGGAAGAAAGGCTACGTGGACATGTCTGAGTTGACAACAAAGCAGAAACACTCAATAATCAAAATAATCGAAGACTATAAGAAACAGAATACGAAAAAATAGTATATTTGTAAAAAACAAAAATAGTATGAAAAAAATTGATCTTTTAAAAATTTTCAGAAACGCACCGGAAGGAATTGAGGTGTATTCCATTATTTTCGGAAAATGTAATTACATTGGCATTATGGATGAGCAATTGAACTTTACCCCATCAAGCGGATGCATGAATTTCCTTGTTGATTCACAAGGAAGATATAGCAAGCTTGGCGAGGAATGTACCGTATTCCCGGCAAAATTTCACAGGAATTGGGAAAATTGGCAATCGTTTCTTATGGAAAACATTGAAAACCATGCGATTGTGGACGCTTTTGGAGTATGGATGAAAGGTAAAAATGCAAATTACGCGGTTATCAATAAAGGTATTGTTGTAGAAGACAGGAAAAGTTGGAATTATTCAGGATGCAGATTTGCAACACCCGACGAGGAAAAAGAGTTTTTCAAAAACCTTAAAGGCATCGGATATGAGTGGGATTTTGCCATGTCCGAACCATTAAAACTGAATGAATGTTTTGCAATATACGTTACGCCAAGGTTTGATTTGGAGAATATGGTGTCAATAAGAGGGGAAATAAGGGACATAAAGAAAGGCGAAGCATTAAAGTTAACAAATAAAGAAGCACTACTTTTCCCCAATGTCGAAGTTGAAGATATTTACGGGGAACGATATAATGTACCGAAAGGCTTTCTAAAGAATTGGAGCATAGAAGACGCTAAAAACGGAGATGTGATTGTAGACGACGACTTCAATATGATATTTATTTTTAATAAAATTGATGGTACGTCTTTAATTTCTAATGCAACATACAATAATGATGGATTATCATCATCGGCAATAAACGAAGGATCGCGGACAAGCGTTTATACAAATTCTTACAATGATTGTCATTTTCTTAGACCGGCAACATTTAAAGAAAAAGCAACTCTTTCATCAAACATGCTACATAAAGGTTATATGTGGTCACCGGAATACAATAAAGTTGTAGAGTTATGAGATATTGCGGAAGTAAAGCAAGATTGGTCAAGGATATTGTCCCGTTCATAACGAGTGCCATAAAAGACGAGGAAACATGTTTTGTTGATATGTGTTGCGGAGGATGTTCAATAGTTTCAGAAGTTCCGCACCGGAATAAGATTGCGGTTGACTCTAATGAATGCCTCATATCCTTATGGCGTAAGTTAAAGGATAATGTCATGAACGGATTCCCGTGTGACGGAATACCATACGACATAACAGAGGAACAGTATGATTCAATCAAAAAATCTTATCTGAACAGGGATGGAAGATGGCCTGATTACATCATAGGATATGTTGGTAACGCATTGAGTTACGGTTCGTCATGGTTCAACGGTTTCGCAAAGCCTAATTACAACAAAAGGAATTCCCGAGGCGAACCCGAGAATCATTGTCATGAGGCATACAACGGACTTATGAAACAGCTTAGGAACTTCAAGAACATTGATACAACAGAGTTCATATGTGCGTCTTTTGAAAAAATACACCCGTCTGAAAACAGTGTAGTATATGCTGACCCTCCGTATTTCAGCACAAAGGAATACAAGGATTCGTTCCCGCATGAAAGATTCTATCAATGGTGCAGGGATTTGGCAAAGAACGGAACAAAGGTTTTTATATCTGAATACCAAATGCCTGATGATTTCAAGTGCATATGGGAGAAGGATGTTCCTGATGGTATGGGAACTACATATAAGGGTGACAAACAGAAACGGAAAATTGAAAAACTATTTACATTATAGATGGCAAAAGCTGAAAGAGTCTGCAAGACGGAAAGCATGATGTTGGGTGAGAACGTATTTGATGTCTCAAGACCAAATATATTGTCGAATCCGTTTACCCATATCAAGGACAAGAAAACACTCGCCAAGCGTGTGGTGAAGGACAAGGAAACCGCCATAAAATATTATGCGGAATACTTTGACAAAATGGTTAAGAAGAAAGGTGATTTCAAGGATGAATTCGATAGGATGTATGAAGCTTTTACAAAGTTTGATACTATATATCTGATGTGCTATTGCAAAACGGACGAACCTTGTCATTCAGACGTTATAATAGACAGACTTAACAAAAGACTTGTCAAAGAGAAGGTGATGGAGATTATAGGAGAAGAAGATTAAACTTTAGCATCCTTATTATAGAACGGATTATCCATGATAGAGTCTATTGTTTTTTGGGCTTCCTCGCATATCTTCTTGAAGTTTGAAATTTCATCCGAAGACAATGTAAACCATTCACCAACTTCCCTTTCCAAACCGAATTTGAAATGGAGGAACTTTTCGAGTTTGAAAGGCGTGTTTGTTCGGAAATGAGAAACAATGTGGAGTTCGGTTCCATTGCCCGTCTGAAGGCTCTTTAACCTTTTCTCTATTGAACCCGTTGTAACACCTATCTTGTAGTAGTCGTTTTTTGGATCGCAAATCAAATAAACATATCCTCCCATCGTAGTATAAATAAGTTTTCAAACAAATATAGCCGTTAACCGTCAAAAATAACAATAAAATGGAATACAAGAAAATTTGCCCAACACATCATCTGAGATACTCTGGAGAAAGATGCCCTTATTGCGAAAAGGAACGCATAGACAAAATGGTCAGGAAATATCTTCCGAATAAGGAGGAAGAACAAATTGAAGATGAACCCGACTTTTCAATATTAGCCGAGAAATTTAGAATTGGAAAACTTAACAAAGAGTAATAGTGATTTTGGAAAATGAAAAATATATAAAATCACCGTTGAATTATACCGGAGGTAAACATAGGCTGTTACCACAAATATTGCCTTTGTTTCCCAATGGTATTTCATCTTTTGTGGATTTGTTCACGGGAGGCGCAAATGTTGCGGTAAACACAAACGCTGAAAGAATAATAGCCAACGATATATGTAAACCGGTTATTGACATCTACATGGCAATGCAAAGCGTTGGTATAGAAACTCTTTTGCAAGAGATAAAAGAAAGAATTGTCAATAATAATCTAACAGTATCTAATAAAGAGGCATACTTAAACTTTCGTGGAAAATATAACGAATCCTCAGGCAAGAATCCTTTGGATTTGTTTATACTGATATGTCATGGTTTTAACAATCAGATAAGATTTAATAAAAAAGGCTTGTTTAATATGCCGTTTGGAAAACGGACTTTCAATGAATCAACAGAGAAAAACTTAATAGACTTTCATCATGCAATAAAAGACATTTCATTCTCAAATGTGGATTTCAGGGATTTTAATATAGATTCTTTAACAAAAGAAGATTTGGTGTACTGTGACCCACCGTATCTGATAACATGTGCAACATATAATGGGCAAGGGGGATGGACTGATGCCGATGATAAGGATTTGATGGTGTTTCTTGACGGGTTGAATGAAATAGGGATAAGATTTGCACTATCAAATGTACTGAAGAACAAAGGAAAAGAAAACGCGGGACTAATAGAATGGTCTGAGAAATATAATGTATATCATTTGAGCAATACCTATTCGAATTGCAGCTATCATGCAAAGGACAGAAGCAAAACAACAACGGACGAGGTGTTGATAACAAACTATTTATAGGAAAAATCAAAAAAAAAATGAAAAAGAAGATATTGGTTACCGAAAAGGAATTGGTAAACACAATCAAGGATTGTATAAATGAAATAAGCATAAACGCCAAGAAGAGGAATATAAAGGATGTTAGAAATGCGTTTGAAAAAGGGAAAGGCGGTTGGAATACAATAAAGACATTTGCGGTTTTCACTGCGGAAAACCCAGATTCACAGCAAACTGAAAAACCGTTAAATAGGAAGTTGAACAAATCCCTAATTTCCGACTTAAAAACAGGTGGTTATAATGTCATACCGGCCAAAGGAAAATTCGGAAACGTGGAGCATCCGTTTATGGTTTTGAACATATCTTTGGATGCATGCAAATATTTTTGCGGAAAGTACCAACAGACCTCATTTGTGTATCATATTTTGGAGAACGGTAAGGTTATCTCCCAATATTGGGAAAAAGCTGACACTGAAGAGCCGTATGACAAAAATACAAATGACTACATTAAAAAAGACGAGGATGAGAAGTACGTTGACGAAGCCGAATCCGATGATATGTACACATCAATCGGTGGGAATATCGGAAAAGAATTCAAGTATTCCATTCCTTTCTCAATATTCAACGAGGAGAATGAAAGAATTAACAACAACCTTGATTTGATATTGGAGAAAAGAAAAAAAATAGGTTCTATTGATAGCAGGGAAAAACTTTTGGAATATGCGTTTTCCCTTGGTGATAGACCGGCAGGAAACGGAATGTACAGACTTGCCTTGAGAAAGGCCATAAACAGGTAAGAAACAGTGCAATTATGAGTCAAAAAATACAAATTAACGAAAACGAATTGCGTTCCATTATAAAGGAAAGCATTGCAAGTGTTATAAAGCACAACAAAAGGAGTGTGTCGGTGAACGAAGTCAAATATTTCCATCCCAACGGAAGGAAGATGCCAAACGGTAGTCATTACACAAGGGGAGGTTTTCTACATGAATGTTATGTTAACGAAAACTCTTTTCATTTGGATGAAGGTGTTCATCCCGAACAATACGGTTTGGCGAAATATCGTGGCGGAATGATTGTGTTCTCCACAGATATAAACGCCATAGAACTTGACCCAAGGCCTGTTATAAACAAAATAAAGCAGGTTGCCGAGACGTTCAAGCAAAGGTTATCAAAGGGAAAAAAGATACATCAGACCATTTTCAAACACAATCAGGAGAATGAAGAGTTCATAGGTGCATATTCAGTCGGAAGGTTCTTCCACGGAAGATATATAAGCGACAGCGGGCAGAAGTTCGACGAGAAAAGCATATGCCTTGAGATTAACGGAATATCCTCAAAGACTTTATTGAAAATGGCCGAAATGATTTGTGTCGAGTTCAAACAGGAAACTGTTTTGGTTAAAGACCTTAACAACAACAAGATATACACGGCTGACGCGAACCCTATCCCTGATGACTCCTCTTTCGAGAAGGAAATGGAGAGAATAAACACCGAGGTTTAAATCCAAATGGTCAGCATAGAGAAAATAAGGTTCATAAACAATTACAATCCGTTAAAGGGAGGCACTCTTAACGAATCTGAAATACAAAGGCAACCTCTTATGTTGTATAACGGACTTGTTGTTTTGCGTCATGACTCAAACGAAAAGATAATCAACGGACTTGTCAACAGCGGTGGAAGAAACAAAAATTCATATTCCTCAAACACAGACGCGGACAATTACTTTTGGGCATCCGAAAAAATAGGTAGGGACAATTCAAACTACGGACGATACCATTATTATGCCTTTGTCCGGCCAGAACTTATATATGATATGGATGAAAACTCCAAACAATACAAATCCGTTAAAGAAGCTGTTGATAACGAACAATATGTCTCAAGGTCATGGCATGATGGAGCCGTTGTGGTTGTATCGAACAAACCTACGCCCATACAATATATAAAGTCAGACGGGGATGGTGCCACAATAGGCGGTGTTTTTGACGCAAAATGGAAACTGATAAAAAGCGGTGTTAGATATCCTGAAAACCAAAGGAAAAACAAGGAAATAGCGAAGAAAATAAAACCGGAATACAGAGATATTGAAGTCCCCGATTTCCTTGGCGGATATTCGTTTTCAGATTTAATACAATAGAAGAAAAGAATTAACTTTTTTTAAGAATAATAGTTTGTCTTTTCTGATTCAGATGCAGTACATTTGTTTCAGAAAAGATTTTTTTAATGCAAAATAAAAAATGCAAGTTATGTGTAAGAGAACAATTGTAAGTGAAAGTGTTACCAACGGTCATCCCGACAAGATTGCCGATTGGATTGCTGATTCTATCCTTGAAGAATACAGCAGAAAGGACAGAAAAGTCAGAGCAGGAATTGAAGTCATGGTAAAGGACAACGTGGTTGTTTTGGGTGGTGAGATAAACTCCAACGCCATTGTTGATTACGACACTATTGTAAGGGACGTCTTCAGAAAACTGTCGTTCCCTGCAAGCCATCATCTTGAACCCGAAAATATCAAGATTGTGAACCTTATAGGAAAACAATCTGAGGAGATACACAGCGGTGTTGACAAGAGCGACGACGTAATTGGAGCCGGTGACCAAGGTTTTGTCTGCGGTTTTGCGACAAACGAGACTCCCGCATATCTTGGTTTGGGCCACTATATTTCAAAGAAGATTTGTAGATACATAGAAAAAGAGGAAGGATTAGGCCCTGATGCAAAGTCACAAGTTGTTGTTGAATATGATGACGAAGGAAACGCCGAGATAAAGTCTGTACTTATTTCAACAATGCACAACGGTATTTTCGACGATTTGGAGGAGACAAGACAATATGTTTCGTCAGCGTTTTATAACAATCTTATGAATATTGACGCTGATATTTTTGAGAAATACATAAATGGCAAGAAGGTTCCACTCACAGTGAATCCTTGCGGAGCATGGCATATAGGCGGTCCTGTTTCCGACTGCGGTGTAACAGGTAGGAAAATCGTGGTTGACCAATTCGGTGGTTATTCCAAGGTTGGAGGAGGTGCTTTGAACGGAAAGGAAATGACAAAGGTTGACAGGTCAGGAGCATATATGGCAAGGTATCTTGCAAAGAATATTGTCGCTTCAGGAATTTCAAACACTGCAAAGGTTGAATTGTCCTATATGATTGGAGTACCAGAACCATCATCGGTTTATGTTTCGCTTGGGGACAACTGCGAATTGCAGGATGCTGTCATCGACATCATCAAAAACAATGTGGACTTAACTCCGGCCGGAATCATCAAACGTTTCGGTTATTGTGAGGACAGGTATGAGGCAATCGGCAGATTCGGCCATTATGGTGTTGTCGAATCGGACTGCAATTCTCTTGCAAGATGCTACGAACTCTATCCTTGGGAAAAAACCGATATCAAAAAACTTTTTTCAAAACTTAAAAGATAAGGGAAAACTATGGAAGAACGTGAATTTTATACTACAGCGGCCCTGTACGCAATGCAGGGAATACAGGAAAGCGGATACAGAATAGAGGGTGCGTTGGCAACACTTCTGCCGAACAAGTTAGCCTCACTATCATTTGATATTGCAGATGAAATGCTATCTGAATACAGGAAGAGGATGGAAAACTTCCAAACAACGGAAAAGAAGAAACTTAACGATTAGAAAAATAACATTAAAAAAAACATTAAAGATGAATTATCCGTATTTAGGTATCAAGACTGTGGAAGACAGGAAGAACATTGTCTTTTTCACGGGAGAGAACAAAGGTGTTGTCGTTTATGATGAAACGCATAAAGGCGGAATGGAGTTCGGAAGGAACGCCGCTTTCGACGAGGACGAATACGATTTCCTGTCTGACAAGGACGACAATGGCAATGAAATTTTTGTAAGATTATCAAATTAAAACAAAGAAAGATGAAATTAGAGGAATACAATAATTTGATTTCGCAGGACGGTATTGTTATCGTAAAATTTTCAGCGGAGTGGTGTTCTCCATGCAAATCGTTGGAAAAGGTTCTTGATAAGATTTCCGAAAAAGAGCCTGACATTAAGCTTATCAAGCTTGACGTTGAGGAAGAGCCCGAGCTTTGCGAGAATTTCGGAATAAGGAACGTTCCCGTTCTAATGTATTACAAGGACGGAGAACCTAAGGATATGACGGTTGGAATGCTTCCAGAACAGACTATTATTGACAAAATCAACGCTATAAGGTAATGGAGAGGGACGAACTTAACAACAGCAATGTCATAAAGAACATTAGCACGGACCAATCCGAGATATTGCAATGGGTCATGGACATGCATAACAACGGCGAACCGTTCGAGTGCGACATAACCGCTTCTGAGTTGAAGTTCTACGGAAAACGTCCCGGTTGCAAGTATTCCATACCTGAACCGAAAATCCTTATGGATGTGTATCCGATGAGGGGTGACATTATAAAGATTGTCCCTTTCGAAAAATTGCCTTTGGATGATGAAGGCGTTTCGTCAATTGTGGTTGACCTACCGTTTGTATGTTCGCCTCATACGTGCAAGTCCGTTGTAGAAAAGAAAGAGGGGGCGAACCTTATATCAAACCGCTTTTCGAGTTGGTATCCCATGCAGGAGGGTTATGAGAACATATATTGGTGGATTAACGAATGCAGCAGGGTCTTGAAGCCCGACGGGATAATATTATGGAAAATGCAAAATTCAGTATCGGGCGGATTACAACATCTTTTGAGTGAGTTTTCTGCATTATGCGCCGATGATTGTGGTTTATACATACATGACCAATTTTTCGTGATGGCGAAGGCAAGACTCATATCCGCCTCAAAGATAAAAAAGCAGGCTCATGCGAGAAAATACACAAGCACATTTTGGGTTTTCAGAAAAGACAACAAGAAGGCGATAAAGACGAGTTTGCTTAGAAAACTGAAGGAATGTAAGGAGAACGTACATGAAGGAAAAGTATGGCCGTTAAAATAATATTAAAACATAATCAAGAATGAAAAGAACAGTTAGAAAAAAAACGTTTGAAACAAACAGTTCAAGCACCCACACAATTTCAATATCAAGAAACTTTGATTCAACCGAATACCAATTCCCAAAAACACTTGTATTTCAAGGAGGTGAATTCGGTTGGGAAGTTGAAATTTACGATGATGTTGAGTCTCGTTGCAGATACCTTTACACTGCAATGTGCTCGCTTTATGAAGGTAACGAATTGGAAGAAAAGAAAAAGTATATAGAAAACGCGCTTCAGAAACACGGTACGGTCGCCGCATTTGCCAAATTTGAATATTATGACGATGGTTATATTGACCATTCGGAAGAATTATGGGATTTTGTTGGTTACGTCTTTGAAAATGAAAACAACCTTTTGAACTATTTGTTTGGAGACACCTTAATTTATACATCCAACGACAATATGGATATGGATGATAAGCCGGAAATCCGAAACGGGGATTACGAAGAAATATACAAAGGAAATTAGTTAGAAAGAAATATCACGTTATCATGAAAAAACAGGTTAGAATAGGAGTGTTTGAAACAAATTCTTCCTCTGAGCACTCGTTGGCCTTAATAAACCTTGATAAGTTCAGACAATGGAAAGAAGGCAAGTTAATGGCCCGTGTAGCACTTACACAGGAAGACAAGAATTGTTGGGGAAATTTTTGGAGTGAGATGTTGTCGCTTGAATTTACGGATGACTTTGAGAAAGCCAAGAGCGACAACAAAGAACGGTTTAATGATGTTGTAGGCGAACGTTTTGCAAAAAATGAAGAATACAAGAATAGGTGTCTATCTTATACACCTAAAATCCAAAAAGAACTTACAACCGACGAATTGAGACAGCTTCCATATGAAGAGTATGACAGATATTTAGACGATCAGTACATGGACTCAATGCACAGGTTCGACGAATCATATTATAATGAGGAAAAAACATTGTTAGAAAATATGAAACCCGAAGACTTTGATGAGCATTTCGGAATGGTTGAAAGCGGTATGTGGTGCACATTCCAAGAGTTTTGGGATAGTTGGATTAAAAATAACGATTGCTACTCACCGTTTGAACATGACGACATCATAAACAATGTGCATATAATTGGAAAATATTATCATAGTTAAAAAAAAAAATATTAAAATGAACGGATACAGAAGATATAAGTTGATTCAGGACTACACTTGTCCTGACGGCACCTTGAGAGCAGGCGACCAAATAGATGTGATAGGTGACAGAATCTTTTTCAACGGAGGAATGATAGAACCGCAATATTACGGAATCATAAGAGAGCTTATAACTAATAACGAGCTTAGTAATAAGTATATTAGGGAAGTTGCCGTACCATATAATAAAATTTAAAAAAAAAATAAAAACATGTTAACATACGAAGAGATTTTATGCGATTTGAAAAACCGTCCGAAAAGTGAGTTGGCCGGTTTTGCGGCTGATTTGTTGTTTGCGATTCAGAAGTTTCTTGAAGATGTGAAAAATGATTCTGAGGACAAGAAACCCAAACACAGAAAACCAAAACACATGGATGAACTTCAAATAACCTGTTAAAACAAATTGTCATGGGAGAAAACAAAGAAAAGAGAATCAAACTCAAAGCGGCTTTCATAAAAGCGGTTGACGCATACATGGACGAATGGTGTGCAAAGCACGGTTTTGAATACGGGTATGACGGTTGGGTTGCTGATGACACAGGAGGTATATGTATGGTCGGTGATTATTTTGTCAATTTTGATGATGCAAGGTATGACATTGACAATGACCTACCCGAAACTATGTATTTCGACTGGTATGAATATGCGCTTGACATCTATGAAATTGAACCCGAGAAAAAGATTTCGTTGGAGGCATACGTTAGCGGGTACCGCCCATATACAGAAACACAGATTGGTATGGTAAAAGCCGGAAAAACAAGAATAAGGGAATTACAGAAAGAGTTGGATGAACTTATCGAATCCTTCAAGAATAAAAATACAAATTAGCAGAATTATGTCAAAAAGCGTAATAGGAAGATTATTGGTCATTGGTGACAATGCTGATGAAAAGGCTGAAAGATATTCAGGTGACAAGGAGGTCGAACCCTATATAAGATATCGTTTCGAAGACAGGGAAAAACTAAGGGATAACCATATAATGATGTTGGATAAAATGCTTTCACATCCGACAATAGAACTGTCAAACAGGCAGCGTGAGATTTTCAAGGACTTGTATGACGAGGCCATCGAATGTGACGCCGAGGAATTTTACGAAAAAATAACGGAAGGTCTTGACATTGACGAAGAAACTGGAGATGCGTACTCTTCAATAAATCCCGAAGCGAAATACAAATACCAAACCTGTTATGACAAGCGTCTTAAAAGCACAGGTGAAGAAAGCATGTTCAGCAACCCGTTCAAGCTTAAAGATGAAACCCTTGCGTACATTGCAAAGAAAGGTGAGATAGATTGGCCTAAGAACCACATGTGTAACACTGACGTATACAAGGCGGCATGGGAAGTGTGCGTTGAGGACAGGGAACCTGTGAACGACACTGAAAAAACCATAAAGGAGAACATGTCTAAACGCTTGGATTATTTTGCCAATTTCAAGGATTCTGACGAATATGTAAAACACAGCTGTTGTTTTTGGACAAATTCCGTGATAACAGAAAACGGAGAATATCACGACATGAGTACCGACAAGGTTACGGACAAGAAATGGGTATCCGAATTCTACGACAGGTTTGTAAAACCTCTTGATGACAACGTAACACTTACATTGTACGAGTTTCATACGTTGTAACTCTTAACATTTTTTAGGAAAAATCCTTCCTGTATAGGTTGGATTTTTTCTTATATTCGGCTTGTTAATAAAAAACAAAAAAAATGAAGCTTTCAGAACTATTGGATAAGGAATATTGTTCGCCTAATTGGGAAGTCATAGAATCAATTCCGGAGATGTCTGTTCTTGCCAAAACACGGCAAAACGAAAAATACCACAAGGAAGGGGATGTGTTATCACACACAAAACTCGTATGCAACAAAATGCAGTATGCGATAGAAAGTGGTCTTGCAATGAGTTTGTTTGATTTTAGTTACGGTGATTATACGATAGAACCAACAGCTTTGATGCTATCCGCAATACTTCATGATATAGGGAAAGGAACCACAACAAGATGGGATGAAAAGGAGAATACGTGGAAAACCGAAAACCACGGTCTTGAAGGAGTAAGGATTATAAGGAGAATTTTTTTCGACGATCCAGATGTACAGTTGAGGGAAAGAGTGTGTTGGTTGGTAAGGAACCACATGGCATTGCATCATATATTTGATGGAAGCAATGAAAACCGTTTCGACAAAACGATGGTTAAATTGTCGTTTGGAAACGCCAATCTTTTGGAACTTTGCCTTTTGAACTATGCTGACACAATGGGTTCGATTTCGGAAGAAACGGAAAAAGGTGACGCATTTGTATTGGAAAAGCTTAGAAAAGTCATGTCGGAGGACAGAACTCGCAAAATGGGTTTGAATTCTTTGAGGAAATACTATTATGGCGATAAATACAATAAACCAAATCAAACATCTCCGTTAATATATGTTATGATCGGCATTGCCGGCAGCGGGAAAACAACTTGGATTGAACATAATTTGTCTTCTAACTTCGTGATTGTTTCAAGGGACATCATCAGAGAGGAGTTAGGTTACACAAAGCATGGCGAAAAAGCGCGACTTAGCGGTAAACAGGAAGAAGTTGTCAGCAAAAAATTTATTGAAAAGGCAATGAATGCATTGGAAAACGGTAAATCCATTGTTATAGACAATCTAAATCTTAAAAAAAGATACCGTGATCAATACCATAATGATTTCAATAAATTTTCTCCAAAATTTGTGTATGTATATATTGAAGCCCCGACATTGAAAGACAATGTAATCAGAAGGAATGGACAAATAACTGAAAATGAGATAAACAAAATGTTGGACAATCTTGATTTTCCTGAAACATATGAATATGACGAACTGCATTACGTTAAACAGGCGTATTAGAAAACAATAAGATATTAAAAATAAATTAAATAAAATTTAAAAACTAAAATGGAAAAGATTTTTGAATGTACCGGTGGTACCGACGAATTGCTGACTGTATCACCTGATGGAAGCATGAAATGTGCAAACATAGTTTATTTGGGAGAAAACCCTATGGATGCGGACAGTGAGGTTTTCCATATCTCAATCACTTCTTCTTGCATGAACGGAAAACATGAGGTCTTTGACAAGATGTTAGGTAAAACTATAAAAGTAACCGTTGAAATCGATGAATAAGCTATTTATGTATAAAAACGAATATGTTTAGCTTACCTATTATTTCGATTGCGATTTGTTTCGCATACATAATTTTCATACTGTTCAAATACGGCGTACCAACCTCAATATCGGAAACGTTCTATCTGTTGCCGAGCAAGTGGGATTGGATGTTCAGTGCTTGGTGTACGCTCACCGCAATACCTTTCGGGATATGGTGGTTCACGGTTTCCCCTGCAAGCCTGACATGGATACCGATTGTTGTGATGGTCTGCATGTCCATGATAGGTGTCAGTTGCCGTTACAAATCAGGCCCAAAAAAGGACGGGGAATACGTTCCTAAAGCAACAATTGGTGACAACACAACACTTATCGTCAACGGAAAAAGGAAAAGCATAAGGGATTTCTTCAGAGAGGTGATCGACAGTTTCAAACCGCAGAATTTCCTTAAATACGGATGGGCAAAACCTATACACTATGTTTCATCCCTGATTGTCATAGCCTTGACAAGTGTTTGGATAGCTATTGTAAATCCACTTTCAATAGCAAGCATGACTCTTTCCTATATCATGTTCATATTGATAGGTATTAATACGCCAGGTGTATATAACAAGGACTATTCGGTAGACGTGGACAACAAAGCTTGGATATTCTTCATGGAGGTAATATGCTTCCTGCAATTATTCATATTTGTTTGGAGCGTCGTTTAGTCTTTTATTTTTTAACATTTTTTAAGAAAAAGCTGTATGTGATTATACGGCTTTTTTTATATATTGGCCTCGTTAAATTCAAAAAATGAAAAATATTTTCGCTATGGATTTTGGAAAATTATATAAGTACGACAAAGACAGTATACTTTACAAACCAATATCAGGGGTGGTTTCTTTTTTCGTTCTAAACCCAATGGTGACATTATGTTTATCTTTAATTATTTTAGGTTTTGTGTCATACAAGATTATAGAGCATGAGTTAACAATGAGGGATAGGATAGATGTTAGGGATTCGAGGATAGAGGAGCTTGAGAACGAGATGCGATTGGAGAAGGAATACGACACCCTTCTGATAAGGATTGCCGAGGCTTCTTTGGAAGGTTCTAAAAAAATTCCTTTTGATGATGAGACAATATACAGTTACATCAAAAGCTGCAACGCATGGTATCCCGACATCATAATGGCACAGTACAAGATAGAGTCCGCAAGCGGAAAGTCCGATATCGCTCTTCATGCACACAACTTCTTCGGCATGAGGCCCGTCATGGGAAATAGGAAGTCGTTCACCACACAGAGAAAAGGAGAATCATATAAAGGGTATGCCGTCTTCGACAATTGGAAGATGTCCATATTGGACAAGATACTTTGGGACCATTTCGTATTCAAGGGAAAGAAACCCACAAGGAACGAGTACCTTGCAAAACACAGGGGTTATGCCGAAGCGGAGGATTATGTCGCCAAAATAAACAACGTTGCAAAAAAATACAGCGGAAAATAGTATATTTACACATGTACAGCATCAAGGAAGGAGGTGATGAGTGAAACTTAGAAAAATACGTTATGTAGCGGATACGTGTCCGTTACAAAGAAGAAATTGCAACACTTGCAAATACAACAACGGATTTGAAAACGACAAGTCTTATTGTTATTATAAAAGTAAAAAGAAAAAAAAGAAAGGAGGCGAGGAATGACAAACGAAGAAAAACAACTCTTATTATCATTATTAAAAAAGGCAGATGAGGATGGATTGTTACTTGTTTATGATAATGAATATACACGTAATGTAATCTGGATATATCTTGATAATGAAATTTACATAAAAATAGAATAAGTTATGACAACAGAAGAAAAAGAACTATTGTTAAAGGACCTCTGCGCAAGACAGCCGTATGGGGTTAAAGTTAAAATAGATGGATATGGTACCCATATATTGAAGTGTATTGATGGTGACACTATTTCAACTGATAGAGGTATTAATTATCCATTAAGACTTGTCAAGCCCTATCTTCGGCAAATGCCAGACATACAAGACCCATTGTTGAACGAACTGAATGATTTAATTGCAAACAAAAAATTCTATGAGATAACAACTATTTCACAAGATTGGTATAATAAACATCACTTCGACTATCGTGCCTTGATTGAGAAAGGTTTGGCTATCGAAGCACCAGAAGGAATGTACAAAAATGTTTAATAATTTGATAAGAAATGATACCGAAAGTTGGTGATAAAATAAAATGGTGTCTTGGCCTTAAGGCCGACAAAGAAGAACACTACAATGTGGTGACAAAAGTGGAGCCATGCGAATACCCTTATTGGTTCACAACATATTGGCATATATGGTTGGACAACGGCGGATGGATAAGAGAACAAGACGTGTTGGAAATCATCAGAAATTAAAACAAAAATGTAAATAACAATGACAAAAGAAGCAATGATTAAAGGTTGGATTGCGGTTGACAAAGACTCAACAGGCAGAAGGAGAGTGAGTTTCTTTCCAACCAAACCTGTAAGGGATTTATTGGCGGAGCCCCATTATTGGGCGGCAACACTCCCGTATTATGAATCAATCCGATTGGATTCAAGGCTATTCAAAGGTATTGAGTGGGAAGACGAGCCTGTCGAAGCAGAAGTAACTATAAAAATAAACAACGTTGCAAAAAAATACAAGGGAAAATAGTGTGTTTGTGAAAGAGGATTGTGGAACAAAGGTTTGTATTAACAATTTTTAGCAAAAAAGGTATGTGATAGTATTGATCTTTTTAATATATTTGGCTTGTTAAAAAACAATAATTAAGTGTCTATGCAAGTTTTTGTACCATATGTGAATCCATTTAATGTCGCCTGTTGTCTTGACAAGAGGCGTTTGAACAAGCAGATTATAGAATGCAGGCAGATTCTGAAGTCTATTGCGAATCCGGACGGCCCATGGGGGCATCATCCAATAGTTGCTATGTGGAAGGGATATGCTTTTTGGTTGTCCTTTTATATGAAAGTGTTGGAGCTGTATCGTGATGGTGATGTGGATAGAGCCCGTTTGTTGGGTAATGAATGTGCTATGCCTTGGAATAAACCCGAGTTTCTTACAAGAGGTTTTTGCATTCAGCACAGGCGCAGGCTGTATACAAAGTCCCCTGAAATGTACGCTAAGTTTGCCAAATACGGCTATTCTGAAGAAAATTGGTATTATATCGCAGGTTGTTTTGTAAAATATAAAAACGGTAAATTAATTGAAAAACTTAAAGCGCTTTATTGATATGAGTAATTTGATGTTATATAGTGGTGAGGTTTGCGAAGGAATGTGCGGAACTCCTACAGATTTGTACGATGACAACGGAAACCAACTTTTTGTTGGAGACCAAGTTGTTGCTTTTTCGAACAATTATATAGTGTTCTGTCATGGAATACTTGTTGTAGTTGAAGACTCTGTGATTTCAGACAACAAAGAACAATTCATTATGGGGCTTAGAAGCATAGATTTTACAAACAGATGCCGGGAAAACGAAAAGATTACAAGAGATGAGGAAGTTTCCCAAGCTGAATGGTCTATTTGGTTAGTTAAGTCGTATAAGGATTGTGTCGAAGGGGAGAAAGTGCCGCACTCAGCGCAAATAAGATACGTTAGAGAAGATAACAAAACAGAACCATAATCTTATGATTAACATAGAATGTTTGATGGTTGGTGATTATTTCATTGCCGAAAGATATTACGGACAGATACTCAAAGTGTTTGAAGTGAACTACCCTCGACCGAAGTCGCAGGCATCACACATGCCCGCAACACCTAATCGCACGGCTTCCTGCTTCCTACCCTCAAACGGGTCTTGCGACAGGAGGCACCCAAAGGTTTCCCTCAGGGTGGAGCTCCCGTCTCCACAGGCTTGTATTCCCGCCGTTCCGGCGGTATTGTATCTCGTGAGGAACTCGTCCCTCAGATTAATCGCGGCGTTGACATCCCTGTCGTGGTGGCACCCGCACTCGGGGCATGTCCACTCCCTGTCGGACAGCGACAGCCCGTCGTTCTTCCACCCGCATCCGCTGCACAGCTTCGAGCTCGGGAAAAACCGGTCCACATAATGTATGTAGCAGTCGTACTTCCCCGCCTCGTGCTCCAACCACTGCCTGAACTCCCCGAACGCCAAGTCGTTCACGCTCTTGCCCAACCTGAGACCCCTTGACATGCTCTGCAAGTCAATGTCCTCCAACACAACCACATCGTACTTCCTCACGTAGTGTAATGCGGTCTGTATGCAGAACTCCCTACGCCTGTTGGCCACCCTCTCGCAGGCCTTGGCGTACCTCAGCCTTGCCTTCTCGCGGTTTTTGGAAGGCCTTCTGATTTCAACCTCCTTTCCGCTTGAGTCCGTGCGGTATTCGCCTGTGCCGGTGAATGCCTTCCTCGACAGCTTGCGTTGGAGCCTTGAAAGGTGTCTCTCGTTCCTTCGGTACTCCCTGACGTACTTGGGTTTCGTCACGTCAGACGGGTCCGATGATACGGCGAAGCCTTCCATGGACATGTCCAAACCCACAACGGACGGGTTTGACACCCTCGGTACCCTGTTGAACATGGGCCTTTCAGGTTGCCCAGTCTCCACTGTGAGTGAGATGTGGTATTTGCCCGACCTGCTCCTTGACACGTTGGCGGACCTTATTGTACCGACAAACGGTCTGTGGAGGACTATCCTCACCATGCCGACTTTAGGCAGTTTTATGCGCTTCCCGTCTGCGGATAGCTTTATGCAGCCGCCGTTGTTGAACGTGGTGTAGGTGTCCTTGGCGGCACCCTTCTTCTTGAACTTGGGGAACCCCGCCTTGCGGCCCTTGCGTTCGCCCTTGCGGGACTTGAAGAATGCTTCGAGCGCGTCGTCGAAATGGCGTCTTGCCTGTTGGAGTGCGACGGAGTCGCATTCCTTGAGGAAGGCGTATTCGGGCATGTTCCTGAAGTGGGTGTAGTCGGGTTGTTTGCCGATAGGTATGCCGTCGGACTTGTATGCGTTGTACGCGTCGATGTACCATGCGAGGCAGAGGTTGTATACCTTGCGTGCGCATCCGAAGAACCGGTTTAATGTTTCGGTTTGGTTCTTGGTTGGGTAGAGCCTGTATTTGTATGCGCGTATGGACATCTGAGCGTTATAATTATATATAATATAATTATAAATATTATAAAAAGCAAATTTTAAAAACAGGCGACTTTCATCCCACGACTGAAGTCGCGGGTTTTCCCGCCGCTTTAATAAAGTCTTACGTAGCTATAAGGGCTGAAACCTTGAATGGCGGGTTGGTTGGCCCGTTCTTCGATTCTGACATTAAACCGGTTCAGTTGACGGACGAGATTCTCGAAAAGAACTTTCCCGAACCTGATATTCTTGCATGGCGGCCTACAGGCAAAGACGCTTCCTATCATATAGAGATAACCAAAGACGATAAAGAGGACGAACTCGGTTCAATGGAAGTCGTTATAAGGTTGAAATATGTTCATGAATTGCAGCATCTTTTGAGGATATGCGGAATTGAAAAGAAAATTGTTTTATAGAATTAACATTTTTTAATAAAAAATCGGATACATTTTATTAGATTATTTCATATATTGGTCTTGTTAAATTGAAAAAACAAGAATTATGATTGAGAATTTCGAATGGAATGATGTGGTTCTGACTTGCAAAGGTTGGTATGAATCATGCGGTAACATCGTAACCGATTTGGCCGTAGCTATTGAGCAAAACAATAACCGTAGTATTTGCTTTAAGGATAAGGCAAACGCATGTGAAGTTGCTTCAGTGTTAATGAACAGTGTCCTACCGAGTTATTGGGAGAAGCTTAGTGAAAGCGAGAAGCAAAAACCATGTAATTTATATAAATCATCTGAGTTTTATCAAAAGATAAAGAGAAACATGGATTTATTTGGATGTGGTTTTGATATGGCTGTAATTTATGCTGTTAATGATGTTTTCTGTAATCATGTAACACGTGATAATATCAAGTTAAACAAACCGGTATATGGGAAAGGCAGTAGAAGACTTGGAAGCCTGTTTGGTGACAAATATCCGATAAGCATGACATATAAGCATATGAACGATACAGCAAGTAGAATGTTTGATAGATAAAATTAAAATGGCAGTATGGGAAACAAGGAAAAAGCAAAAGAGATAGCTGAAAAATCGCAAGACTATTTTTACCATGATGAAAAGGAGTGTGGGCTTGCCTGTGCTTTGAGAATGGCAAAATGGAAAGACGAGCAATTCAATGAAGAAAAGAAAGATTTGCTTGAGCTTGTCAATATGTTAGAGTGCAACGAGAAAAACCAAACAATTATAGAAGATTTAAAAGCATTATTACAATAGTATAGTAGCTATGAGAAAGGTAGGTTTGTTTAGAAATTTCATATATCAGGTTGATGAGAACGTAGATAAGATTTTGTCTCAAATCATGGATGAATATGAACTGTTAGATATAAAATACAATAATGAATATACAATCACTTTGCGTTTCGGGGACAATATTCTTGTGGAAGCATGGAACTCAGGGCGATATTACGCATGGTTGTCTAATGGAAAAGTCATAGACAACGGCAAATTGTTTTTCACATGGTGCGACGGAAGACCAAGGCGTAAAACAATGAACCGGCTTTTGGAATTAATGAATGGGATATTGGAGAAGAAAATAAAAACAATAGGGAATGTATAAATTTGTAAGAGTACATAAAAAAGGAACCGACGATTATGGTATATGGTATTTCAAACCAATGTCATTTGACGACCTTAAGTTGCACTGGACCACAGTGTGCGGAAGCGAGATACGAAACCATATTAATGAAAGGTTCGAGAAATCCGTTCTTGTGGAACGTGAAGGGGAAGAGCCGTATATAAGCACCCCTCACCCGACAACGCAGTTCGGTATTGCTGTTGAGGCCTATCTTGACGTGGTCAACGGAAACTACGCGCTTGGAATGCTTGAGCTTGAGAACATAGCCTGGCAGTCCAGGAAGGAGTTGTTTGAAAAAGGCAGGGACATTTACCTTGCAGAAGGTATGACCGTGTACGAGATAGACGAAAGATTCTTTGAAATCGCTGAAGAGGTTGAACATGAGCGATTTGTTTATCCATCCAAAAAAGATTGGTCTATCGATGATGTAAGATACATGCAATGGAATATGCTTGGAAATGTCGGCACACATTGGTACGCCAAAATCGGAAAAAGGGATGTGTATGACAGTAATGGAAACATGAAATGGGACACGAAAGAAGAGGCTGAAAATGCCGCCGAATGGTTCTTAACCAATAAAATCAGACAAAAATGAAAGACGAAGATATAGATTTCGGCAAATATTACGAACTTGATTGCAACAGGAAATATTTTTCGATTGATTTGCAAAGAGAAATCCAGTTCGATAGTTGTTTGGCTGTGAAACCTACGCATAAATCCGACAGTGCTTGCGGTACTTTTAAAGGCGGAGGCTGTTTGTGGTTTGGAACACTTGTAATTGTTGACGTAAACGGGTTCCACGATTACGACACAAACAACGAAATAGAATTCGTGGCGGAAGATGTGATTTCAGAATATGAATTCAAAGACAGAGTTATGCCTTTGTTTGTGCTAATAACGCCAGAGAAAGCGAGACTTGATTTTTTGAACGAACAGCTCGGAACAAGTTATGAATCACTTGATGATGTTGATTGGAACTACATTTCAACATATCAGAAACTATCCGAGGACTTCATCCGTGAGTTCAAGGATAATGTTAATTGGTGTTGGATTTCGTCATACCAAAAATTATCCGATGACTTCATCCGAGAGTTCAAGGATGATGTGAGTTGGTATTGGATTACAAGATGCCAGAAACTTTCCGAGGATTTCATCCGTGAGTTCAAGGATATGGTTGTCTGGGACCACATTTCGCAATGCCAGAAATTATCGGAGAGCTTCATCCGAGAGTTCAGCGACAGAGTTGACTGGAACTACATTTCAACATATCAGAAACTATCCGAGAACTTCATCCGTGAGTTCAAGCATAAGGTTAATTGGTCTGATATTTCAATATATCAGAAACTATCCGAGGACTTCATCCGTGAGTTCAAGGGTGATGTGAGTTGGTATTTGATTTCGTCATACCAAAAATTATCCGATGACTTCATACGTGAGTTCAAGGACAATCTTCACTTGTATTCAATAATGGACAACTGGGCATACAAGGATGCTGAGTTTTTGAAGGCACAAGTGGAGAAAACTGGCTTGTACGAATGCCACGACGATTACTTCATTGCGTATAAGGGAATTCGTTCGGACAGGTACTCAAAGTATAACTTCCAATACCAATACCTTCCTGGGGAGACATACGAATCATTCTGCGACTGTTCGTCAAGCGAAAACTCATTCGGCTTGTCGGTGTGGACAGAAGGAAAGGCGAAAGAATACAGTGACGAACTTGTCGTGAAGGTGAAGGTGAGATACGAGGACGTGGGCCGTGTCGTGCATAACGGAGGGAAGGTAAGGTGCAGGAAAATTACAATATTGGATTAAAAAATTACTGATAATATGGATTATAAAAAATCAATGGCAAGGACATTTGAACTGCTTGATACAGTTGACATCAAGGAATTGATTTTCAATGAAAGACAGGACCGTGAAATTGAAACTTATGACCTGATGGATAAACTTGAGGAAATTCTAATGGAAGAGGTCATGAAGTATCCAGAACTTGAAGGTTTTCTGTTTGATTGTGTATCTGAATGTGAGTTTATTGAATATATAGAAAAGAGATACAAAGGAACATTGTCAAACAGGGAAGTTATAAAAAATTATATCAGTATTATCTAATAAACATAATTATGACAAACAAAGAAAAAACACTTGAATTGAAAAAACAGTATTACGACATGGTGCAATCAATAGGCGGCCATGCTATGGACCATGTTCTGCTTGATATGGCGTCATGGAAGGACGATGAGTTCATGAAGGTTTTAGTTGAAACAGACTACAGTGTTTTTGCCGACCGTTACGAATATATAAAAAATATCCAAAACAAGCTGAATATTGAATAATATATGATTACAGAAGATTACGTAAGTTTTGAGATTGCGAAACTCCTTAAAGAGAAGGGGTTTGATGTAAAATGTGAATATTGTTATGCGGAGTTTAGTAAGGACGATATTAAAGTTATCGGCTTGTCGCCTGCTAAATTCGCACAATCTCTTAAAGAAGATAGATACCCGTATGTGACTCTTCAAACGGCTATGAAGTGGCTGAGGGAAGTACACGGCATCCACATAAATGTATTTCGTTATCCTGCGGCATTTTTAGACGATAATAATGAACAACACAAACCATGGTGGTTTCAATACACACTCCTTAAACCAATTAAGGAAATTGACATTGACAGTCATATGATGAATGGTGAATTTGAATCGGCAGAAGAAGCTATGGGTTACGCAATAAAGTATTGTTTAGAAAATTTGATTTGATTATGATTAAAGAAGATTACGTTAATTTTGAAACAGCAAAGCTCTTGAAAGAAAAAGGATTTGATGAAGAATGTAGTTGTTTTTACAACAATATTGATTATGGTACACCTGGATTGGAGGTAGACGGACAGCTTTATTATAAAAATTCAGCACTTGATGATTTAGAATATGCCGCTCCAACTCTTCAAATGGCCATGAAGTGGCTGAGAGAAAAGTATAACATTCATATTGAACCTAGATACTTCCCGATGCCAAACATTTACAGGTATGTAATTATATATACACCAATCACGATTGAAAATATTAATTCACATCCGCAATATTTCAATTCTTATGAAGAAGCTTGTGAAGCAGCAATTAAGTGTTGTTTAGAAATTTTAATTTGATTATGATTGAAGAAGACTACGTAAATTTTGAGACGGCGAAACTTTTGAAAGAAAAGGGTTTTGACGAACCCGTTATGCACCATTTCACGCCAGATGGCGCACAAAGAAAATTCCAACAAGCGTTTTACAGAGACGATGTTGCCCAACCAACTTTGCAGATGGCGTTGAAATGGATTAGGGAACAAGGTTTCTATATCAATGTTGACATTGATGTCGATTACGATGAAGATGAACGAGGCACAAAATGGTATCATAAACCAGCATGGGATTGGGCTGTTTTTCGGATTGACGAAAGAAAACAGATGTCTGATGACGGAGCGTTGTATGCAACCTACGAACAAGCTGCTGAAGCGGCAATTAAATGGTGTCTGGAAAATTTATTTTAAGTATTATGATTAAAGAAGATTACGTCAGTTTTGAAATAGCGAAGCTTTTGAAAGAAAAGGGCTTTGATGAAGATATTAATTTATGGTATGATGAAACTGGTGAAATGTTTTTCGAGCTTAAATACAATATAGGTCGTAATTGGAGAGTGAGAAATAACCAAAAGGTATATGAATGTCCAACTCTTCATATGGCAATGAAGTGGCTGCGTGATGTGCATGGTGTTCATTTAGCTCTATTTCCATACGATGTTGAAAACGGTGCCGTAAGGTATTTGCCTGAAATATTGATTATATCAAATGGAACTCAACAACTAGAATATGTCGAGGGGCTTAATATATGTGAATCTTACGAACAAGCTGCTGAAGCGGCGATTAAATATTGTCTGGAAAACCTTATATAACCTATGGCAAAAGCAGAATATGAAGTGGCAAAACAATGGTGTCATATCAGGTGTTTGAAACCGATGGAAGAGTGCAAGAACTGTTCAATACTTAAACATTATACAGAAGTTTTTGGAAAAACGGAGAAAAAACAGTAATGTAGATTTACATAAATAAAAAAACAAAATTATGAAGTTTACAGTAGAAGATATTAAGGAAATTAACTCTGAACTTTTGAACATTAAAGTTCATTGCAACAAAGGGATTGTTTTGGACCCGTTTTTGATAAACAATTTAATTGGTCTAAACAGAATAAAAGAATATGATTTTGAAATATATTTACCCAAATACGGTATAAACCTGCAAAGACCTTACGTGTGGAAAGACTACCAACAATCCGAATACATAATTTCCATTTTGCAAGAAAGACCTTTGGAAAACGTAATTGTTATCCAACATGAAACAACTGAAGGAAAAATAACAATGCAAATTTTGGATGGAAAACAACGCTTGACCACAATACAAAAATTTTTGCTTGGAGAAATACCAGTTACAATAAATAACAAAAAAGTATGGTGGGATGATTTTGACAAAGATGCAAAACGACATTTCAAATCACGTCTTTTAAGTATCACGGCTGTTGTTTACTACACATACGATGATGACAACCTAACGGATGATGACAAAATACGCTTGTTTAACTTTTACAATTTTTCTGGAACACCACAAACCGAAGAACACAAAAACACCCTAAAAAAACTGTTAAAATAATTACCAAACAATATATTGAACAAACAAGGTTATGTATAATAAAACGAATATTGAGATAGACCATGCGGATATAGTAATAACACATGATTTTGGAAAAATATCTGAAAAAATCGCTTAATATTTCCGATGAGATTTTTGAAAGAATCAAGTAAGTAGGTGAGGAATGACAAAAAGTTAAATCATTATTAGCAAGGACTTAAAGAATAGTTAAATGAACTACGAAAAAGCATATAAAGATGCTCTTGAAAGAGCTAAGAAAGGTGAATGCCTTGAAAACATCTTCCCCGAATTCAAAGATGAGAAGATGCGAAAAATGGCAATAAAAGCAGTACATGCTCCAGAAGCCCAAAGTTGCATTAAAAGTTGGGGAGTAAATCCAGATGATGTCATTGCTTGGCTTGAAAAACAAGGTGCGCAGAAGCCTATTATTTCAAACAACGCTCTCAGAGAAGGAATAGCACATTTTGGAATTACTCAATACCAGATAGATAATTGGTTAAAGAAGTATATTGATGTTGAAAAGCAAGATGAACTTCAATATTGGAAGCCGTCAAAAGAGCAATTAGAAGCATTAGATTATGCGTATAATAGTTGTCCTGATACTGAAAGAGGGAATTATTATGAGGGTGTCTTGAGAACTTTAATAGATGACTTATACAAGTTACAAGAAAAACAAAGTAATCAGAAATCAACTAAAAATATTATGAATGTTTGGAAAGATATGCGTTTAGAGGTATATCAGCAGGCAAGTGGTAACAGACATGAACCTAATTATTCTGATGATACTACAAAAATGTTTTCCCTTAATGATATTGATGAAATAATTGAAAAAGTGAGCGAGCAGAAAACTGCTGATAAAATTGAGCCAAAGTTCAAGATTGGTGATTGGATTATCAACAATGATAAAAGAATTGCAGCCCCTACACAGATATTAAAAATAGAAAAGTATGGTTATGTTACTTCAAGTGGGTACATATCATTTGACAAAGTAAAAACTGACTATCATCTTTGGACTATTCAAGATGCAAAGGATGGTGATGTGCTTGTTGATAACTATGCAATAATTATCTTTAGAAAAATTGGTAATTATGTTTTGGATGATGTTGTAGATTTTTATATATGTTATAGTTTTGAAAAGGGGATTATAATTCAAAGGCATAACTTACATTGTGGTTTTATTGACAGCGTATTTTTTAAACCAGCAACCAAAGAACAGCGTGATATGTTTTTTCAAAAAATGCACGAAGCAGGATATGAATGGGATTTTGAAGTGAAAGAATTGAATAAGATTGAGAAGAAACCTGCTGATAAGGCTCAACCAAAGTTCAAGGTTGGGGATTGGATTACAAATAGTATTGAGACAGTACAAATTACTGGCTATGATATAGATTATGGGTATCAAGTTGATTATAAAGGCAACTTACAGCACCGTGATACTGATATTATTGAAAAAGAATATCATCTTTGGTCTATCCAAGATGCAAAGGATGGTGATGTGCTTTATACAACTTGTGGTGGCAAAAACAAAATGATATTTATATATAACGGAATTGATATTGACTCAGTTTGTTGTTATTGTCTTTATTCAATTACAGGTATTAAATACGAAATGTTTAATACTGTTTGTCATATTAAATCAGATATTTGCCCTGCTACCAAAGAACAACGTGATACTCTAATGAAAGCAATAGCCGATGCAGGAAATTGAGCATATCGGCAGGAACTACGACATTGCTGTTTCCACTGTTCATTCAAGTTACACAAGCAAGATGTGCCCGATATGCGGGTGCATAGATGACGGGAACAGAACAACGCAGGAGGATTTCCGCTGTGTTGAATGCGGTCACGAGGACAACGCAGACCACAACGCGGCGGTCAACATAAGAAACAGAGTCGGCACAACCGTGTTGTGCAAAAGGCTCTTAAAACAACTTGGCAACGGTGCATACGAACCAAGGAAGATGTCGAAAGACAAGGTGAAGGATGTGCTGTTGTCGTATCGTGCAAGTCTTGAAAAAGATGGGGAATCTAAATTTTATTAGATTTTGTTGTACGGTGATATTGTCCAACTCATATATCGGGGACATACAGGACGGAACAAAGGAGGAGAAGAAGATGGGGAAGACGCCGTTTCTTATTAAGGATTTTATGTACATGTCAATTTAATAATTAAAGAATTATGGAAAAAGTGTTTTTGAACTCCGACGAGGATTATTTTAACGTGTGTGTTTCGAACATGATAGGGAATATACAGAGAACGTACTGTTCACAATACGTGGATATCGGAGATGATGGAGACAGTGTTGAATGTAATTTTTGGCACAAGTATGTGTACGGAACCGGTGATGATGATTATGAGTGTATTCACGTCAACCGCAAGCCGAAGAGTTATCCCTGTGTTTTTGTATGGCATTGTAATGATGGAGACCATGAGTTGTACTATGCGAGATTTGTGTATCCGGAAGATTTTAGTTTAGAATAGAAAAAAAATGAGCGAGGAATTGAAAAATGGGAAGGCATAAGAAAAGAGGTCCTAAAAAAGGTTTTGAGGAGCGCAGGGGCTATAAGCGTGTAATGCTTCGGTATTGGAACAAGACCCGCTGCAAGCGTGAGGCAATGCGTTTCAAAAGTTATTCCGACTTTTACACGTATTCGCAGTCCGCATACAGAAGGGCGCAGGAGATGGGATGGTTGAAGGATTACACTTGGTTAGAGAGAAGTCATAAGGTTTGGAGATGGAGCGAGGAGACCGTCATGGAGGAGGCAAGGAAGTACAGCACAAGATCCCAATTCCAAAGGGGCAGCAAGGGGGCTTATCTCTATGCTTGGAGGCACGGGCTCTTGGACAAGATGGATTGGTTCGTTGAGTTTGACGATGACACCATTGTATTCATGAACCAATTGTTTGGGAAAATTTTCCGCCTCTTGACATCCGTAGGACTGTCTGCGACAAAGGAATGGTTGTTGGTTGAGAGCGGTAAGGAGGATGTGTACACGGAGAATCAGAGGAAGCTGTTGAAGGATTGGTCCGGCCGGGTGACAAAGAAATGGGCCTCATGGAAGAAGTTCAAGTGGAAGTACTATGACGAGATGAATTGGTACAAGGACAGGAAACCCGGAAATGAGGATGAGTTATTCATAAAAGATTAAGTTATTATGTGTTTGTGGGCAGTCATACCGGTGAAATCGAAGGCATGATTAGTCCTTGCAAGTAGTTTTACTAAAACTTTTTTTAAGAAAAATTAACATAATGGTGTTGCTGAGGTAACACCTTTTTTCGTATATTTGGGGTGTTAAATTAAATGATAAAGGTGATGACAAGGAAAGAAGAAATTAAAAAAGGCGCATTTGACGCTTTTACAAATGAAGGATGGGAGCGTCAGAGAGTGGCATTTGTTCAAGGCGCATTGTGGGCTGATGAATATCCAAGGAAAGGTCTTGTGGATATTGAAAAGGTTTGCAAAGTGTTAAACAGTATGTTGGCCGAAGTAACATATTTTGATAAAGGTTCAATAACAGAACATTATGACAAACTTGAATTTATTGAAGCTTTCAGAAAAGAAATGAAGGAATAGCATTATGGGAAGAATAGATGAATGGTATAACGCGGCAGAAGAAGAATATCCTCCACAAATGGGCTATTGTGATATGGGGGATATTGATTACAACTGCGGGTATCGAGAGGCGTTTGTCAAAGGTGTTGAACGGGGAGAGAGGACGATGATTGAAAGGACGTGCAAATGGTTAGAAGAAAACATGAGTGTAGTCAATGCAAACGCTGTAAACTACGGGGATATAAGTTTCGCCGCATCGAAAATTATAGGTGGAAAGGAAAACTTTGTTAAAGAGTTCAAAAAAGCGATGGAGGGATGAAATATGACAAGAAAAGAAGAAATAAATGAGCAATGTTTTGTCAATGGCTTTAATGACCACGACAAAGAGTTATTCACAATCGGCGCGGAGTGGGCTGATTCACGTCCAAGGAAAGGCCTTGTTGACATTGAAAAGGTTTGTATGTGGTTGAAAGAAATGATGCAAGGACATCTTGTATTAGAAGTATTAACTGGCGAACACTATGAAACTGATTTAATCAAAGATTTCAAAAAAGCAATGGAAGGAGGCGAGGAATGACAAACAACGAGCAAAAAGCAAAGAAAATAGTTGATAGCATATTTTCAACAGGATTAAACACTTATAAAACATTTTACGAAATGGCGTATAATTCTGCAATGGAAATGGCCGAATGGAAAGAACAGCACATAATTGAAAAGGCTTGCAAGTGGCTGAAAAATAACTGTACATATACACACCCGAGAACAGGCAAAGAAACATGCGTTGTCAACTTGAATGCTTTCAAAAAAGCGATGGGGGAACAACAATGACAAGACAGGAATATTACAACATAAGGGAAGAGTTCGCGACATTGTCAATGGTGAAGAAATTCCTACAATGCACCAAGGACATGCTGGAGACATACCCTTTCTTCAAAGAATGGAACATGGCTGAGATAAAAGAGTTTCTCGACAAAAGGGAGACGGAGATGGAATTAAATGTGGAACATAAATTAGGTGTGATATGATGACAGAACGAGAAAAACAATTATTGTTAAAAGACCTCTGCTCAAGGTTGCCTTATGATGTCAATGCGAAAGGCAACTATGATGTATTTGACGACAATGGCAATGTAGTTAAAATGGAGGCTACAGGAACAGTCGAGTGGGTTTCCAAAGAGTATGCGACTATAGGCTTCGAAGGTATATATTATTCCATAAACTGTAGAATTGATACCGTTAAACCATACCTCCGCCCAATATCATGTATGACGGAGGAAGAAGTTGACACTTTATTCAATGTTCTTAAAATTGACGAGAAACGCGGTGATTGGTTAAAGGTGAACGACATAGGGATTATTCGACTTTTCACTGAAGCAGGAAAAGACTTTTATGAAATTGCCGCAGCGTTTGATTATCTTAACTCAATCCGTGTAGATTATCGTGGTTTGATTGAAAAGGGCCTTGCCTTGGAAGCACCTGAAGGAATGTATAAAATTGTGGCAACACGTGTGTAATCACCGGAAAAAAATAAATACTTAAAGAATTTTTATCATGACTTGGGTTTTTATTTTAATTTATGTAATTTCATTTAGTGTATCATATACTTCAGCAATAGTTGAGGAATGGAAAAACCTCCATACAATAGGAGATTTTCTGTGGCCACATGGAAGTAGCTTTGAAAATTTAATAATGATTTATCTACCATTCGGGAACACTATTGTTGCGGTTATAATAATATCTGAAATATTATACAAGTACTTAAAAAAATTTTTAAACATCAGAATTAAATAATGGACAATATGAAAAACGAAGAAAAAGCTTTGTTGTTAAAAGACCTTTGTGCGAGGTTGCCTTATAAAGTAAAATGTTATTGTATGTTGTGGGATAAAGATGCGGATGGTTGCCCATTAAATACAAAACACGCAGGTATTGGCGAGTTATGTACAATTTATACAGACGAAGGTAGTTCTTTTCCTGTTGAGTTTGTGGATGACCTTGCCCGATATGGAATATATGACATCAAACCATATCTCCGTCCTATGTCAAGTATGACGGAAGAAGAAAAAGATCATTATGATTCAATCACATACACTGAAGATGAGACACATTTCAAAGGAGTTTGGTGTAAAACTGTTGTTGATTGGTTAAACAAGAAAATGTTTGACTATCGTGGCTTAATTAAAAAAGGCCTTGCTCTTGAAGCACCAGAAGGAATGTATAACACTAAAGATGAATAGTTATGACACAGGAAGAAAAACAAATTTTAATCAAGGTTCTTTGCGCGGGATTGCCTTATGAGGAGAAAGTAGAAGTCTGTATAAAAGACAAAGATATAAAATCTATCGATTGTGTAAAATATAATACGATCGGCACTTATATTGGGCTATTAGATGAGGAGAAATTTTCAGTCAAGCCATATCTCCGTCCGATGTCAAGCATGACGGAGAAGGAAAGGATATCTTTTTTTAAAGCCACCAATTTTCATATTGCATTAAAGCCAAACGGCTTCTTTCCACTTAATAATCAGTGTAGTGGTGAACACGTTATTGAGGCATTAGATTGGTTTAATAAACACATGTTCGATTACAGGGGTTTGATTGAAAAAGGGCTTGCATTGGAAGCGCCCGAAGGTATGTACTAAATTATAGAACAATGATATGGCATGACTCAGGCGAAGAGCCTAAAAACGGAACTGAACTAATAATAGTTCACGATTATTTTGCCCATGGTTTTGAACAACATGAGATAGTGCATTATTCGAAAGGACGATTCTATACCGACAGAGGATTCCATTATGATTGGAGTGATTGGGCTTGGAAAGTAAAGAGATGGTGCTATATTGAGGATGTTTTAAAACTTGACTGATATGACAAGAAAAGAAGAAATACATAAAGAAGCAATGTCAATGTCTTTTGATTATCCTTATCTTTGCAATGAAGAAGACAATAATTCAGAATATGTTAAAAAGTTGGAAGATATTGCTAATTGGGCCGATGAAACAATTTTGGACAAAGCATCAGAATGGCTGAAAAAGAATCTTCAAAACTATATTGAAAATGACCGGACAAGCGAAAAAGATTTTATTGAGCAATTCAGAAAATCAATGGAGGAATAAAGTATGACAAGAAAAGAAGAATGTTACGCAGAGGCGTTGAGGTATGTTGAAAATAATCATAGCAAAGCCGGCAACGACTTTCAGAACGCTATGAACATAGCAGTGCTGAAGGCATACATGGCAGGAGCACAATGGGCGGACAAGACAATGATTGAGAAGAGTAGAAATTGGATTGAGGATAATATAACGAGCTATTTTGACCGTTCAGATTATATGGGTCGAGAGTTCATAGAAGCAATGGAGGAATAGGTTATGATTAAAATATATGCAGATTTGCACAAAGAACAAGATACAGTTTACATTGAAGATGTTATTTCGGCGCACGACATGCATACAATAAAAAAAGACGACCTTAAAAAGTTAATCAATGATATGGTTGGCAAATATGGGTCGCTGCATACCAGTTATCCAGGTTTTTTGAACCGTGTAGGTAGGTTTGTAAGAGATTACGGTAAAAGATGGTGCGGCCAAGAATTTGTTGTTTACACAACACTCATAAAGCCAGGTGGGGTTTGCAACAGTTCTTTGAAAATCTAATAAAATCTATGAAAAACTAATAAAAACTAACCGATATAAATATATTATAGTTTAGACTATTTATAAATAAAATGAACGGAAGTAGGAAGTCGTTCAAAAACATAAATAAGATATACAGAGGTTTAACCTTGTTGGTACTTCCTACATTACTGCCACAAGTTTAATACCTCTTTTTTAATGGAACATTCTGTTATTGATATGTTGCGAGGAATCAAAGTGAGGTTATACCCGAACAAGGAACAGCAGACAAGACTTGACAAGGTACTTGGATGCTACCGCTTTGTGTATAACAAGACCCTTGAACTCAAGCGCAATGCCTATGACAAGTATAAGACCAATCTTAAACTAACTGACATCTCCAAGTGGTTTCACGGAACATTATTGAAAGACGAGAACTATGCTTGGTTGCAAGAACAGAATACCAAAGTAATGAAGCAATCAATACGTCAGATGCTTGACGCTTATTCAAAGTTCTTCAAGCAGCACAACGGATTCCCGAAGTTCAAATCCAAGAAAGACAAGCAGTCGGCACTGTTTCCGTCAGAAGCGATTTCCAAACGCAACACATTCAATGAAAGAAAAATAACACTGACGCAAGACCTCAAGGACATCAAGTTTAGATGTTCGGACTTGTATTACGAGAGACTTCAAGACTACAAAGATTGCATAAGGAGTGCTACCGTTTCGAGAACCAAGAGTGGCAACTACTTCCTTTCAATCCTTGTTGACATACCGCAGGATGAACTTGTAAAGTTCAAGCATACCAATCAATGTGTTGGTATAGACCTCGGTGTGAAGGATTTTGTGATTACAAGTGACGGTGAGGTATTTGAGAACAAGCACTTTTTCAAGAAGCAGGAAAAGAAAGTCAAGCGATTGCAGAAGCAACTGTCAAGGAAAGTCAAAGGTTCGCACAACCGAGAGAAACAACGTGTCAGAATCGCAAAGGCGTTTGAACGGTTGACCAATCAGAAAGACGATTACATTCATTCGGTTGTGAATACACTCTTGTCTTTGTATGACTTGGTTTGTATGGAGGACTTGAACGTGGGAGGAATGTTGAAAAACCATAAGTTAGCAAAAGCGATTCAAGAGGTTGGTTTCTACAAGTTCAAGCAAATCTTGCTTGACAAGGCAAGTGTCAACGGCAAGCAGGTTGTCTTGGTTGACAGATTCTATCCAAGCAGCAAGACCTGCCACAAGTGCGGTTACATCAAGAATGACTTGACTTTATCAGACCGTGAATGGGTTTGTCCAATTTGTGGTGAGCATCTTGAAAGGGATGTAAATGCTGCAATCAACATCTTGGATGAAGGTTTGAGAATAATAGGTGTCCGTAGCACCGAATTTACGCTTGCGGATTGCCCAACTATGGATGACCGTTTGAAAGACCTAAAAAGTAGTGGCAGGTTGAAACAAGAAAGAAGAACTAATAATTCCAGTTTTTATTAGATTTTTCTATACGGTTGAAACAAAGAAGAAAGAGAAGCACAAATTTGACCTGTCTGGACATTTAACTTCTTGGACAATCGGGTATTTTTAAAATTATTGTTATATTGAATTAAAATAAAATATAAAAATTTGACTCATGACACTTGAAGAATATAAAAAACAAATATTCAAATATGGCACTGATGCGAACGGAAATGTAGTGGAAATTACAATTGGTGATGAATTTGACACTTTGCCGAGAAGAGATAGAAGATACATCCAGCGTTGCTTGAACAAAGGTAAAGTCCCGAATTTTGAGGATGTTTTGTTTTCGCCAGACGAGGATTAAGTTATCACTAAAAAATAATAAAAAAATAATTAAAAATCATGTATATAGCATTATTAATAATATCATTAATTGCAGGGGTTGGACTCATTGTTCTGTGCTTTTGTTTTGACGTAGGCCGAAATTGTGGATTGTGTGGAATTGTGTTTGTTCTTTATTTCATATATGCCACGGTTATATTATGCAGTCACCAAACAAAGGAAGAAGATTTCGCAAAATACGAAAAAGCGAAAACGGAGTATGAAATAATCAAAAACAAATGTGTTGACATCAGCACATCAACGCTGATTGATTATATTGATGATATTGAAAAAGCAAACAATTTGGTTGAAAAGTCAAAAAAATGGCACGACAATTGGTATTTGAAGGATTTTTATTACAAAGAAATTGGCGAATTGCCTGTTCTTGAACTAAAAGAATTATTTTAATAGCATGAAACCTGCGATAGTGTTCACAACGGACAGCCTGTACGGGGATTTCAAGAAAGGCGACAAAGGAGTGGTTGACGGTTACGTCAGAGGAGGAGACGACACCCCGTGCGCGGTGATAATAAAAGAGGACGGGCGTTTTGTCATAGCCAACCTTTACGAATTCAAACTATCTTTACCGAATTAAAAAGTGGGAGAGTTACTTAAAATTTTTGAACAATGACCGACATAGAAAAAGCAAATGATTTAGCGCAGTATTATTCAGAAGAGAGTGACTATAAAAGGACTGTAGGTTACGATTGTGCTATTGAAATGGCTGACTGGAAAGAGCAGCAGATGATTGACAAGGCGTGCGAGTGGTTAGGTAAAAACATAGGCAATTACCAAAATTGGGAATACAACGAGTTTCATCAATGTGTTGAATATGATGGTAGTTTTGATATTGAAAAAATGATTAGTGACTTTAGGAAAGCAATGAAAGGAGGTGAAGAATGACAGATTTAGAAAAGCTTTCGAAGTTTTTTGATGACGGAAAAATAACGGAAAACAATTTGAGATTTGGCAGAAAGATGCCATTTGGAAAACACAAAGGTAAGTACATTTACCATCTTTTAGTAAAACATTGGAGATATATGGATTGGGTTGTCAAAAATACTCAATTTGACTTAAACGATATTGAAGTTTGGTGGAAAAACAAAATAGATTTGTTTATAGAGATGCAAAAAGCCGACAATCTTATTCATTGTTTATGCAGGCAATTAAATATTGGTGGTATTGATAATATTGAAAACCCACATTTTATAATTGAATAAAATTAACTTTATGACAAGAGAAGAAAAACAACTATTGTTAAAAGACCTCTGCGCGAGGCTGCCGTATGGAGTAAAAACTAAAATAACAGAGGAAGGTGTATTGTCTTACGATAGTGAAATAGGTATTATTGTTGGCAAAGAACATATTGATAATGAAATTTTCATCGTCAAATGCAAGAATGACAGTTGGTGCTTAACTGCTATAAGTGAGTTTGTGCCATACCTCCGACCGATGCAAAGCATGACCGAAGATGAGGAAACGACCAAATGCGCCTTTTTGGACAACATCGAGGGAGGTGTGGAAGATTCAATACCGAAATACGTTGATTGGCTTAACGCCAGTCATTTCGATTATCATGGTCTTATTGGAAAAGGTCTTGCGCTTGAGGCCCCAGAAGGAATGTATGCTTTCATTGGCTGATTTTTTTGTATATTATACACACAAGAACAAACATAACGAACATGTGCTTATATTCAGAGAAAAAAATCGAAATAACGACCGCCGAAACTGACATTCAAGTTTACAAAGTTCTGTACCGACCAGACAGGAAAACCCTTTACCCTCCGTTATACAACGACGGAAGACCGTACAAGAAAGGCGAGGTTTTGCACACCGTTCTTGACGAGATGGAGTGCTTTTTCCCACAAAATCCGATATCGGATATAGCCGATGAAGGAAGCTATACACCTGGCGTATACGTATTCGACGATGAATACAGAACACGCAGGGGGTTCTACTCCGAAACCACCAGGAAGGCGGCAAGAGAGTTCAAGGACAAGTGTTGCTATCCTCACAACAAGTGCAAGATATACAGATGCACAATCCCAAAGGGTGCTAACTACATCACCGACGGGGAAACATATGTCAGCGACACCCTGAAAGTCGTCAGGCGATGTATTATACAATAAAAGGCTGGGTGGTGGCAAGATAAAAAACAAATGGGTGTATACACTTGAAGACACGAAAATCAGTTAAAAATCATATAAAATGTCAGGGTGGGTAGCAGTAGAACAAAGCGGTAAAGAAGTTATTTTCAGATTGTTCCAATGTTCATGGCACTTTCATGGTTGAGAGGATAAAGAAGACCGGTGAGCCCCATTATGTGCATGAGTTGCAGCATTTGTTCAGGGAATGTAATATTGAATTCGGTTTTCAATTTCCGGAAGGTTAAATATGAGTGTACGGAAAGGATATTACATGGAATGCGACTGGTGCGGCGACGCCAGGTTCGGCGAGACTATACGCGAGCTTGCCAAATGGCAGTGGGTCTACAGGTGGACAAGTGTTAACCCTGTTGCAGACGAACTGTATTTTAAAGACAAGCCAAACGCTTTCAAATACCGCGAGTTATGCTGCAAGGAATGTGCCGACGAGTACTTCAAAGCAAACCCGGAGGACGTTCCTTTTTACAAACACTGGGATGTGAAGGGTGGTGTAATATGGGAAACAATTCACAACTATACTCCGTTATAAGATTTGTTATGGTTAAGATAAAAGCGTTAGTGTTATATGGAGAATAATTCGGAATTTGAAGTGAGATTGTTTAGCGAGGTCTCGAAGGAGTTCCAATCGGTTTTCAAGAGAATGACAGAGGAGGATTTGAATAGATTGTGTGGGGATGTTAAAGCTGATATTTCCCACAACGATGATGATTTTATATGGTTTGAAAAGATAAAGGAGCGGTTTGGTGTTTGATATTAACAATTTTTAAGAAAAAAAGCGGAATCTTGTATTCCGTTTTTTTGTATATTTGTAATGTTAAATTAAACAATAGGTTTATGAAAGAAATGAAATTTGAAATACCGGCCGGTTTCGATGTTGAAAAAGTCGAAACGACAGACGGTCACGTTGTTATAACACTAAAGGAGAAAGAGC